>Ga0247608_10006192_pt1 | contig 12672 bp, 6 predicted proteins | sample 176DNAGHGlowgp2_FD_193490 | JGI IMG/M metagenome (GOLD analysis project Ga0247608, IMG submission 193490) | Sheep rumen microbial communities from Palmerston North, Manawatu-Wanganui, New Zealand - 1766 DNA GHGlow gp2 | ecosystem: Host-associated > Mammals > Digestive system > Stomach > Rumen ... | reverse complement strand
TCTTATTACGACGTCTACGTTCACCTCTATTCATATTATTTATCTCCCCACAATCCTCCAGTAAGACCTTTTGGTTCACGTTGAGGTATTTTATAATATATTTCTCCTAAATGTTCCCACATCCATTCTCTCAAAAACCTATCCATATATCCTGTATTTATATGTTGTTTCCATTCACGATATTTCTGTTTATCACAACGGCTTTCTATATCTTTGATTTTTGATTCACATTTCTTTTCAAGTTTATCTAACTGTTTTTTTAATCTTTGCTCTCGTTTATTAGATTCATTAAGTAAAATTATAAGATTATCTTTATCTAAATCTTTATATATATCTTCCATGATAAATGTAATAAATATATTTATCTAAATATAATATAGTTACATATTTTTATCTTTTAATATTATAAACAAATTATATTCTTTATCATACCAATATCTTGTCCATTTATTTTTATCCTTTATATGATCCTGAATATATTTCTTTGCTTCTTCGTCATTATAAAGAAATTCTTTATCTTTATCTTCTACTTTTACTTGACCTTTTTTATTCAATATTTTGATATAACCATTCAAGTCTTCATTGGCAAATTTCTTAGGTCTTCCTTTTGGACGTCTTATTTTAGGTTGAGGAAATAATGTCTCATCAACATACTCATATTTATATTCATGTCTACATTTGGTTATCTTATCATAGGGATCAGAAAATGCCTTAAGCTCCTCAATACGTTTCTTCACATCATTCTCATCATTATACTCATTATCAAATCTAAAGAATTCAGTGAACTCCTTACCATTCTTACTCCAATATTCGTATCTACAAAAAATTGCGTAAACCATTATTTTTTATTGTTTATTAATTACAAATATAAAATAGAAACATTTCAAAAAAATTCAATTTTTATTTTTATATAAGTTAATATTATATTTATTTTAATGGCTAAAAAAGAATTTTCTAAAAAGACTATTAATGTTCGCGAAACTAAAACAGCTAGTGGTGGTACAGGAATAGAAGATGTTATTAAAGGATCTGTAAATGATTTTTCAAATACCTTAACAATGGATTTTGCTTCATTTTTTACAGGTAACGCTAATGATGGTAAAAATATGAGAACTGCACAATCTAAAGCTCTCGGAAACAAAAAATCATTGTTAGGAGACAAAGATTCTATTTATTCATTCTTAGAAGAAATAAAAACATCTTTATCATCCAAAGAAATTAAACAAATAATTCCAAAATCGTTGTTATTGATGAGTGCAAATTCATCATTAATAAAAGATGCGCTTTATTTAAACGATGAACCATTAATTAATATAATAGATAAATTATTGTCAAATAATGGAAATAATAATATCAATATAAATGAAGAACAATTGAAATCTTTACAAGATATTATTGAAGACAAACATTTGACAGAAATCATGCAAAGAATAATAGTTGCAGAAAATAGGGCTGATAAAGCAATAGAAATGGGTGAAAACTATTATAAAAGCTTTATTGATACTGCATCAAAGAACGAGTCAAATGTTCAAAGTATATTAAGTTCATTTGAAACACAATATAATGAATTAATTAATACAAATAAAGAAGAATTACAAAAGCTTATTGATTTATTTGCAACAGATAAACAAAACTTAGTAGACATAAACAACCAAATTAGAGAAGATAATAAAGAAAAAATTACTAAAGCTAAATTAGAATTAATGTTATCTGGTTTAGATCCTGTAACATTAGATTCGTTAATAAAATTCTCTAATATCAATTTAGATCAACTAGATAAAAACTCTGAAGGATTAATAAGATTTTTTGCATCATTAAAATTTTTGAATAATATAAATATAAAGAATGTATCTGATAAATTAAATTCAATTGATTTTATTTTAACAGCTATATTCTCACAAGTCCGTATTATTAAAGATATTAATGATTTTGTATTAAAGAAAAATATCAATATTGATAATTTTGTCAATGTAATAGGAAGTTTTAAAACTATTTATGACTCATTATCTTATATATCAACATTATCAAAAGATATAGATACCGAAAAGACTGTAGCAGCTTTGGATTCATTAAAGAAAGTAATGAATAAATTAATTAAGTTCATACCAAAGTTTGTCATTATCAATAAGTTATTTGGTGGTAGAGGAATTAATTTAAGTAAAACAAAATCAACATTAGATGGTTTAAAAGATGTATTTGATGCACTTAATGGTGTTGATGTTGATGTTAATAAATATAATGATATATTAAAATCATTATTTATTATGGGTCCAATGGTTGAAAATATAATTCCTATTGGTCTTATATCTGATTATATCAAGAAACTAAACATTATGCAAAATATACAAGATGTTAATGAATCTATATTTTGTATATTTGATGACATAAATAAAAAAAGCTTAGAATTCGATATAAATACAACAGATCAAAACATACAACAAATACAATCAAACATATCATTAATAAATTCAGTATTAACAATATTATCTGCATTAAAAACAGATACAATAAATAAAGATGAATTGCAAAATATTAGTGATTTATTTGTTAATGATGTATCTAATTTATTCACAAAGATTAATGAAATTGATAATATAAATGTTGATAAATCTAAGAAAATGTTGGAAAGTTTGTCAAGCATTAAGACAATAATTGCAACATTAGATTCATTAAAGTTTGATGAGACAAAACTTCAAGATACATTAAAGCATTTAAGTGCAGTGTTTAATACGTCTGAAGAAACAAAAAATGAAAAAACTGTAAAATCATTAACAAGCATATTTACTAGTATCAACAATTTAAAAGAACTTAATCAAAACAAAGTAAATAAGGCTTTACAAGGTTTAGAAGGTATAAAAGGAATCATAGATGTATTAATATATGTATCTGATCAAAAATATGATAAAGTTGAAAAAGGATTTGATAAGTTCATTAATGTAATTGATAAAATCTATAAAAAGATTAATGATAAGTTTGATCAGATAATAACAATAGGAGACATGGCAGATAAAGTAAAGGAAGCAAATCAGAAAATATCTGCCGCAATGGATAATACCAATGATACTATTGTAAAGACATCTGCAAATGAGGCTCAAATAAAGAAATCAACATTAGCTTTAGAAGGTATTACAGAATTCATGATAAGTGCAACATTTGTCATGGCTATTGGTGCTTTGTTTGTAGAGATTGGTGGTGGTAAATTTGTCAAAGATGCATTAGAATTTGGTATAGTATTAAGTATTTTTGAAGGATTAGTATTATTACCAGCAATCACATTTGTAACTCAAGAAAAAACTGCAACTAAAGGTGTTGAAGGATTACATAAGCTTTTAATAACATCAACATTAATATTAGGAATAGGTGCATTATTCATGTATATTAGTAATGGTGAGTTTGTAAAGAATGCGCTTAAATTTGGTATTGTTTTATCAGTATTTGAGTTATTAATAGTATCTCCATTTATGTTATTTGGTGCTGTAAAGTCTGATGTATTAAGTAATGTTAAAGATTTGAATACTGTTGTCCTAACATCAACAATCATCATGGCTATTGGTGCATTGTTTATGGGTATTGGTCAAGGTGCATTTGTAACGGGTGCATTAGCATTTGGTGTAGTATTAAGTGCATTTGAAATGTTAATTATCACACCATTTATATTGTTTAGTAATATAAAGGATGAAGTATTCGAAAATGTCAAATCATTTAATTCTCTAATAATAACATCAACAATCATACTATCAATTGGTGCTTTATTTGTACAAATTGGTAAAGGTGCATTTGTAAGAGATGCATTAGTATTTGGTATGATATTAGGTGTTTTTGAATCATTAGTAATATTACCATTTATATTATTTAATAAGGTCAAGAAAGATGTATACGATGGAATCAATGCATTTACTGGATGTGTAATGGTTGCTACATTAGCATTGTTGATTGGTGGCTATGTAATGAAATCGAAGGAAACTGCTATAGGTGCATTAATGTTTACAGGATTACTAATGTTATTTGAGGTAGGTGTAATTACTCCATTCTTAATATTTAATTTAGTTGAAGATAAGGTATTTGATGGATTAAAAAGTTTTTCATTAGTTGTTTTAATATCAACAACTGCCTTAATAATGGGTGCATACTTCGTTAGTGCTCAAAATGGCAAGTTTGTTGCTGATGCATTTGTATATGTTACAGTATTAGCAGCATTCATGGCAGGTATTACTTTACCATTCTTATTATTCAGACAAAGAGCAAAGCAATTTATTAAAGGTGCTCAAGAATTCGGTATGTTTGTTGCAATATGCTCATTCTCGTTAATGATTGGTGCATATGTATTAGAATTCATTGGCAAAGGTAATATATGGCATGGTGCAGGAGTTATTGGCGCTTATGCAGTCATACTTGGACTATTTGTCTGGGGTATGGTAACTATTGCTAAAGGTATTGAACAAATCAAAAAGAAAGATATTGAAGCCGCTGTACAGTTCTCATTATTTGTATTGATATGTAGTTCAAGCTTGATATTAGGTGCTACATTATTTGCAATGGGATGGGAATATGTCGCTGGTGCTGTGGGATATGCCATTGTTCTTGGGTTATTTGTATTAGCAATGGGTAAAGTAATGGTTTATATCAATAAATCATTTAAGGCCGCCGGTGGTAATGCTAAAGTTATGGCAAATGCTATAACATTAGGTGGATTCATATTATTATGTAGTGTATCATTAGCAATATCAGCATTTGTATTTGATACTTATAAAGAAAATGCAATATATGGTGCAATAATGCTTACTGTATTTATTGGTGTTATTGGATTAGTATTTGCTGGTTTGACTGCGTTAAGTGCGTTTGTTTTACCAGGTGCTGCAATTGCTACATTAATGGGTGTATCATTATTGACAATTAGTACATCATTACTTATTATCAACTCAATAACTGGTGAAGGTAAAGATGAGATATTAAAGAAAAACATCGGCGCATTGAATACTGTCATAGGTTTGTTAGCTGATACATATAATGAGCATTTAGGTGGTTGGGCGGCATTATGGATTATGGAAGGTAGTGTTGCTGCAACTGCTCTTGGTGCTTCATTAATGTTACTTGGAGGTTCTTTGGGATTAATAAACTTTTTAATGGGTAATGGTAGAGCTCAAGAATTATTGACTAATATTATGTTATTAGATAATATTATTGATGAACACTTAAAAACTACATATGAAAAATTAGGAGAATCTTCAGGATGGATTGCATTAGGTAGTGTTGCTGGTATCGCATTGTCTGGTTCAATTGTACTTCTTACTGGAGCATTAAGATTAATCAATTTCTTAATAAATCCAATAAAAGATGAGATAATAGACAACATAAAAGTCATTGACAATTCTTTAAATAGTTATAAAGAAGTCCTTAAGACGCTGACAGATATGAGTGATGACATACTAACGGGATTGATTATTGTTGCTCCATTAGGTTTATTAACATATGGATTGTCTAAGTCAATTGTAGGAATGTCAAATGCTGTAAAGAGTATGTCAGGAGTTGGAGATATCTCTAGTCAAGCTACTGTTATCTCAAATAACATAAACAGTTTCATAAGTATTATTGATAATATAGATTTAGGTGGTATATTTGGATTACCTAAGAAATTAGCTAAGATTGCTGCATTATCTGCAATGATTATGCCTATGAATCTAGCAGTATTAGGAATAGCTCGTTCTGTACAAAGTATTGCTTCATTAAGGATTCCAGAAGAATGGGACGAAAATGGAAAACCAATAAAGTTCAGACAAATCACAAATAAAGATTTTGATTTGGTGACAATTAATATCAACAGGTTATTAAGAACAACTGCTTCTGCATTTGCTTATTCTTGGAATCATGGATTGAAGACTATTGCTCAAGATAAAAACGGTGGATTCTGGAAGACATTAATATTTGCACATTCAACATCAACAATCTTAGCAAACATGACTGATTCAGTAATCAAGATAGGTCAAGCATTAGTTCCTGATCCTGCTTCATGGGATCCTGAGAAAGGAAAATTCATGAAATATGAAAAGGTTAATTTCGCTAAGGCCGCTATAGATTCTGGAATCGTTGTATATGCTATATTATCAATGCTTTCTAATGCATTTGTCTCTGCATATAATGGTGGACCTGGAAGACCTGGACTTAAGACAATATTAACAAAAGGTTCTACATTCTCATTAGCTGTAGGCGCTATAACTAAGATGACACAAACATTATCAGGAATTACAGATAGCGTCATTAAGATTGCTTCTGCTAAAATTCCAAACAAATGGGATAAAGATGGTAAGGTGATATCTTATGAGAAGATAAATGTTGATGAAGCAATAAAGAACTTCAGAAAGGTATTAATAGGTAATGGTAAGACTCCTGGTATCATCAATTCTATGTTAGGAGCATTCAAGATGGCTGCTGCAAGAATATTAGATAATGAGATACTATCGGATGATGAGAAAATGAAACTTATAACAGGAAGAATAACATCGATGATAGATATTATTGGTAAGGCTGCGGGATTGATTGTACAAATCTCATCATTGACTATACCTACAGAGTTTGATAAAAATGGTAAAGGAACAAACTTTGTAAAATTGTCTATAACAGATATTGTTAATGCTAAGGAAAATATCAATACAATATTAAAAGCAATATTATCTACATTTGATCCTAAAGACCCTAATAATGAGATTGCTTCTTATTTAACTAGTGAAGTCATTAATACACAACATATTACTAGTAACCTTAATAATGTTGGTATTATCATAAAATCATTGACAACTCAAATACAAAACATCACTAAACTTCAAGAAGAATTGAACAAATCATTTAACAAGAAAAAAGGTGATGTCATAGATATATCTAATATTGTCATACCATTTGATGAGATAATGAAGAAACTGTTCAATCATCTTAACTCATTAAAACAAGTCTATACTGAAGATTTCTCAGGAGTTGACTTTGACAATAATGATGTATTCAAGAAGATATCAGCAGATATTCAGAACTATATGAATAATGTTGTTGATCCATTTGATGATGTAAGACTATCAAAAGCTTCAAACCTTGTTTTATCTATTGATAGGATCTACAAAACATTATCAAAACAAAAGAACACATCAGGTAATGTGAATGCTAATACAAATGCTTTACAAAATTATATCAAAGCAATCAACACTGTAGATACTAGCAGACTTAAACCATTGACTACTTTGGTTGTTGAATTGAATAAACTTGCAAACAAACTTGGAAATCTTGATAAAGTTGCTAACACACTATCAAATGAGTTAGCTGTTGTATTAAAAGAATTAGTTGATTCTCTTGAGGAAGCTAAAGGCACAATCAATACAGCTCATCAATTACAAGGTGATCGTCATAAGAAGATTGAAGAAGCTATCAACAACGTAAGAAGATTAATGGATTCTCCTCTTAATATAACTGTGAAAACTGAATCAAGTATGCCTGAACAACAATTCGAGAGCCCAGGAGATGATAACACAAAGACAGATAATAAGTTATCGGTAAGTGGTCAAGAAGGTTACTCAGGAGGCACAGGAAAAACAAAAAATACTACTACTACACCTGAAACTAGAGAAAATGGTAGAAAACCAAAAAATAGTTAATTAATATATGAAGAAATTCAATATTTATTACGGATATAACAAAATAAACAAAAAACCATTAAAAGAAGAAGATGTAACGAATGTCTTGAATCAAAAATACATATATAAAGTCATTGATGATAAGAATGTTCGTATTAATACATCTGATATTAAAATTATAAAATGTACAATATTATAATATGTTTACACTTAATGCAAGACAAGACTTATTTAGAGTAACACTTCCTGATGATTTTATTGTTGATGATATTAATGAGAAATATACAAAGATAATAAAATCAAACAAAAGTTATTATAGAAGACCAATAGATTTCTTAAATGAGACTATCCAATCAGTACAGGTATTGGGATTTGTTGATGGAACTGTTCAACAACAACAACCTGGATCTGGTTATCCTATCATGAATCAAGACAGGAAACTACCAAACCAATTTATGCATACTGCTACAGATTTTAGCTATCGTTCTGAGAAAAACCCGTTGGCATTAATTGACAAAACTTTGAACATATATTTCCGTCATACATTAGGATTTGTCAACTACTTCTTGATGTTTGAGAATTTCTTCTATCTATACTCTAGAGATATGACTTACAAAAAAATGTTTGATCAGATTCCAATCGATATCATAAATAATCGAGGAGAAGTTTACTCTAGAATATTAGTCATAGATCCAATAATAAACGGTATTGATATGTTAGATTTGAATTATAATGCACCTACTGAGACAATGCAAACATTTAAAGTAGAATTCAAGTTTAGTAATATAGATTATCAATTTTTAGACATTGAAAAGGGAGAAGAATAACTTCTCCTTTTTATTTTTAATAAAAGAAAAGATTTAAAGTTAATATATGTATACAAAAGATGGATTTTACAAGGCATTAGAACAAAAGTTAGGTGATGATGCATATATCCTATTAGCAGGTGGAGGAACAAAGAAACTAGCAGATCTACTTACAGCAGCATCATTGACAGCTGATGGAAATTATACAAAATTGTCTGTCACTGTCGGAGGTACAACAAAGACAGGTAGTGTGACTGTGCCTTATGCTAGTAAAGCCGGACAATGGGCTACCGCAAGAACATTGACTATAGGTAGTAAAGGAAAATCTGTTGATGGTAGTGCTAATGTATCTTGGTCCTTAGATGAAATCGGTGTATACAGTAAAACAACTTCTGATGGTAGATATCTTCAATTATCTGGTGGTACAATGACAGGCAACATATCATTTAGTAATAGTGGTACAGGATTTAGGGGTATAAACTATGGTACAATGGGTGATAATGATCAATGGCGTATTGGAGGAGCTGCAACAGGAAGTAATGCAGGATATATGGAATTAGCAACTGCTGATGATGGAAATGAACCTATTTATGTTAGACAATATACTGGAGTATTTAGTAGTTTAACTAGAACAGCTACATTATTAGATGCTAGTGGTAATACTTCTTTTCCTGGTGTAGTAACTGCGTCAAGATTTGTATCTAGTGTAGGAACAGGTACTCAACCTTATGCCTGTTCATCTACAACAGTTAACACTAATCTTAATGCTGACTTGTTAGATGGTATACATGCTAATGGTTTATTGACATCAGCATCTCTTGGTACTAGTGGAAACAGTACAACTATATCCGTGACTGTTGGAGGTACCACTAAAACAGGAAGTGTTACTGTGCCTTATGCTACTAATTCTGATACTGTAGATGGTTATCATTATAATAATTTACCATATCATCCTTGGTTTAAAGATTCTTCATTAGATGCAAATTCTGCAGCAGTAGGATGGCATGATGTAGCTAATTCCATATCTAACGCAGCTCATTCAAATCATTCAAGTTTAATATATGTAAGTAATGTTGGTACACCATATCAATTACAAATACCAGATTCTTCGGTTATGTATATATATAAACGATATTATTCTGGTGGATGGAGCTCTTGGTCTAAAATAAGTGCAGGATATGCAGATTCTGCTGGATCTGTAGCATGGGGTAATGTATCATCTAAGCCAGCTACCGCAACCAGATGGCCAACATGGGATGAAGTTACTAGTAAGCCATCTACTTTTACTCCAAGCTCACATACACATGATTACCTTCCATTATCAGGAGGAAATATGACAACAACTGCTCAAATTTTATGTTATACAAAAAGTAAGGGATCATCTGATATATATAATGGAGCTATACAGTTAAGAGAAGCAACAGGTTCGACTACATCATGTACAGATAATATGTATGATGCTCCTGGTATAACATTCCATTGGGGAGGTTGGTGGGTACACAAATTAAATATGCATAGTAATGCGCTTTATTGGGATAATACAAAAATCTCACTTGATGGACATACTCACTCTTATCTACCTTTGGCTGGAGGAACAATGAATAATCAAGCTGTTATATCACGTGCTGGTGATTCTGTTGCGTGGGTAAATGGTCGTAAAACACCTATAATAAAAACCACTTCATACACAGGGTACAATTCTATCCTTAGTATGAAAACCACAAATGGCTCTTGGGATTTAGGCGTATATAGTGATAATAAGGCGTATCTTACTTATATTACTGATACAAATTATAATTCTGGTACAAATAATACAACATATCAGCTTGTGTTCCCACAGAAGAATGGTACGCTTGCTGTTACTGGAGATATTCCAACAAATAATAACCAACTAACGAATGGTGCTGGATATATAACTTCTAGTGGTAGTTGTGCTTATGCTACTAGTGCAGGCTCCGTTGCGTGGGGTAATGTATCATCTAAGCCAGCTACCGCAACCAGATGGCCAACATGGGCAGAAGTAACAGGTAAACCATTTAACTGGAGTGGTCAAAGTGGTCAACCAACCTGGCTCTGGGGTTCAAATGATGGGTCTAACTACTATGTGTGGAATCCAAGTAATTTCTCTGTAAATTCTGCAACAACCTCAACAATTCTTTTAACAAATAATACATCTCAAGCGGCAGACTCCTGTTATACTGGGGCTCCTGGACTTAGATTTTGGAGATATAATGGTACAAGTTCAACTACTGGACAAGGTGGAGGAGATGGATGGATATTATCATGGTCTTGGAATAATGGATCAGTAGGTGGGCAAATATATTTAGATGATAACCCATCTAAAACAATGTGCATAAGAGGATGTAATGGTAGTGATTCTAATGGTTCTCCTACTGGAGGGTTTACAACATGGGCCACTATATTACATTCAGATAATTATACATCATATACAGTAACTAAAACAGGTAGTGGTGCATCTGGTACTTGGGGTATTAATGTTACTGGTTCTGCTGGATCGGTAGCATGGGGTAATGTAACAGGTAAACCATCTACATATACACCAAGTTCACATAATCATGATGGAACGTATTTGAAATTATCAGGTGGAACAATGAGTGGAAATATAATTTTTCCAAGTGATAAAGGAATAATTCAAAATCAAGCTTCTACTTCAAATTACACAATACCAATAATTTGGTTAAAAGGAGGTACATCACAAAATACATATAATCCTCAAATTGGACAACACAATACAGGAGGAGATGGATCAGGTAGTATTTGTATTCTACCTTATGCGACAAGTACTAGTCCATGGGAAGGAACTGTAGGATTATTTGTAGCAAAAAATTCATTAAAATGGGAAAATAATACAATTATACATTCAGGTAACATCGGTTCACAATCTGTTAGCTATGCTACAAGTGCAGGCAATGCAGATACAGTAGATAGCTTACATGGTTCAAATCTAGTAAGATTCTTCTTATCTCCTATGACATCTGGAGCTCCTGCAGATTCAGCCAAGTCGTGGTTTACTGGAACTATGCCTTCTGCATCTGGAGCTATAGTATATAATGTTCCAGGATCAGAGAAGACAATCATAGCAGGTAAGTCTTCTGGAGAGTATGGACATATGTTACAACTTAATTATGATGATAATTATCTTAGAATACTTAGATATCAAGCTGGAAATTGGAAGTCAACTGATTGGGAAAAAATAAGTGCAGGATATGCAGATAGTGCTGGTTATGCCTCATCATCTGGAAATTCTGATACAGTAGATAGTTATCATGCTAATCAATTTGCATTTACTTATTGTTCAGCAAATTATGGAGCTTCTTCTAGTGTTACTGTTAATGATTTAGTAACAAATGGTGTATCTAATGCATCACATGGAATGATATATGCAGCTACTGATAATCCTGTTGGAACAAGTAATTGGGTGCATGTCTGGTCACAACAATGGACTATTGGTACAACATCTTCTTGGGTATCACAAATAGCATTAGGTGTACAACAAGGTACAGGAATGTGGTATCGAACTACATCTGGTAACGTTGTTGGTAGAGGATGGACCAGAGTATTAGATACTTCTAACTATACATCATATACAATATCAAGAACTGGAGATGATATAACAGGGCATTTTACTGTTAGAGGTAGAATATTTGGGTACAATTATAATAATCAAGGTTCAAATGCTGTTGCATTTATGTGGGATAAACCTGGATCTTATTATACAGGAATGGGGCCTAATGGAGTTACCAATCAAATACATTTTGGGCCTTGTAATACCGATGGTACTTGGGTAAGTGGATTTTCTCAACAATGGGATTTTCAAGGAAATGTATATGCATCCAATTTTTATGTATCATCAGATCGTACAAAGAAAACTAACATAGAATCAATAGCGTCAATTGTTCCTATAAGAAAATTCAACTGGAAGGAAAATGGTTCTTTATCTTATGGTTTTATAGCACAAGAGTTAGTAGAGTTGGGACATGAAGAACTAGTACATGGAACAGAAGGTAATATGACAGTTAACTATGATGCTGCATTATCTTTTAGTATGGCGAAATTAAGTAATTATGTTGAAAGATTAGAACACACAGTAGAAGAATTAAAAGATGAAAATAATAACTTAAAATCAAAAATAAAAGATTTATATAAATTAATTGTTAAGTAACTATTTTAAATAAAAATATGTATATAAATAAATGAAATTTAATAAACACACAATTTACATTAGCCTTTTT
>Ga0247608_10006190_pt1 | contig 12677 bp, 9 predicted proteins | sample 176DNAGHGlowgp2_FD_193490 | JGI IMG/M metagenome (GOLD analysis project Ga0247608, IMG submission 193490) | Sheep rumen microbial communities from Palmerston North, Manawatu-Wanganui, New Zealand - 1766 DNA GHGlow gp2 | ecosystem: Host-associated > Mammals > Digestive system > Stomach > Rumen ... | reverse complement strand
CCTTCTCACAAGAAGAATTCGTTCTGTCATCGCATCTCCGAATTCTCTAAAAGCAACAAGTACCCCTGATTTCATGTCAACTTGGGGCTTTTTCTGCTCCGCGGCGCTGTGGCAAAAAGTTAAAAAGCAACAAGTTCCCGTGATTTCAAGGTAACTTGGGGCATTTGCCACTCCGAGATGAAGTGGCAGAAAGTTGAAAAGCAACAAGTCTGTCCATTTTCCTATGTACTTGGGGCTTTTCGTCCTTCTCACAAGAAGAATTCGTTCTGTCATCGCATCTCCGAATTCCTCAAAAGCAACAAGTACCCGTGATTTCATGGCGACTTGGGGCTTTTTCCGCTCCGAGACGCTGTGGCAGAAAGCGCAAAAGCAACAAGTCTGTCCATTTTCCTATATACTTGGGGCTTTTCGCTCTTGTCGCAAGATGCATTAATTATTTTGAGCGGTGATCTGCAAAAAGCATTTCACCGCTCTATTTTTTCATTGTGATGTATCAGTACGAAAACTCCTTCCGAGATAGTCGGCGGAGGTTGTTCATGTCAATCTAAGATATAACCCAAGAAGCGCCAGATGTGCCGGATAATACCAGTAGAAGAATTTGCCAAGCCACTTTATCTTTCCGCGCTCTCCGTTGTAGAGACCAAGAAGTGGAACCACAAACCAGCTTGCAAGATGAACGATTCCATATACCTCATTATTGAAGATAAAGAATTCCACTGCATATATCGATACCACAAACATGAGTCCCAGCATCTGCTTGTAGAAATTGCCTCTGCATCTTCCAACTACGAGGATGGCAAGAGGTGCTGCAAAGCTCCAGTCTGAGGTAAAGGTCACTACGCATCCGACCAGGGTTATCAGGATCTTGAGCCACAATCCCCATTTTTCCATGTCCCAGGTTTTAAGGAATATAAGCCCCCACATTAAAGGCCAAGCAATACTTGTGGCATTAAATATCAGGTTTTCAAGTGGATTGAAGCCATACTCCGCATAATAGCAAAATGCGAAATGACTAACTACCGCAAGTAGCGCCATCCTGCCCAAGTATTTTCGGAAGTTGTGGGTGTAATGGTAGCCTTCTGCCACAAAGAAAAACATGATCGGAGCTGTGAGGCGTCCTATAGAGTGCAGGAAAATCTGCGATGGCGTAACCGCCTCTGCATACGATACGAAATTCATCCATGCAATATGGTCTATTGTCATCGCAATGATCGCTATTACTTTAAGCGCATTTCCGCTTAAACCAAATTTTTTAGTAGTTGTTGTGTCCATATCTATCTCCCCCTAAGATATCTTTTTTTAATATAACACAAATGCGGTTTTACGTACAAAGATAGTTAACCTTTTTTTGGCTTCCATTCTTTCATGGCTGCTTTTCCTTCAGGTGTTACGGGCTTTATCCATTTGCCTCTGAACAGATGAACCTGCATGAGTACATATCTTATAGGCTCATCCACATAGCAGCATGCAAACACAAGGAGTGTAGGAAGCTTTAATATCATACCGCCTGTCCACACCAAAGGAATAAGCATTATCCACATAAATGCGATTTCAAGGATCGTTCCATAAGCCGCATCGCCTGCTGCTCTGAAGGTATCGTTCTGTGTCCAGTTGCCCATTCTGATAAAAGCAGCAACTGCATAGATGCACAGAAATCCGAATGCAATCCTGAAGCTTTCGCCGCTCATGCCCATCACAGTAAGAATAGGTGTATGGAAGATCACTAGAATAAGCACAACCATGCCGATCACGCCCTGGCAGAGATATACAAGTCTCCAGGCTCTTCTATAAGCTGTATCTATGTTGCCGGAGCCGACTTCTTTTCCAACAAGTACGGATGCAGCATTGGAAAATCCCGCAAAGAATCCTATAACAAGCCCCTCAAGTGTCCTGAAAACCGCAACTGCCGCAATAGCTTCCTCGGGCTGTCTTCCAAGCACTATGTTTATTACCATATTTCCAAGGCCTATCAGTACTTCGTTTAAGATTATCGGCATGCACTTTTTAATATATGAACTCGCAAATTTCCTGCTTATCTTGAAATGGTCCTTTATTGCAAGAAGATATGGATGTCCGTTTTTTACTCCGAGAAATGTTATAATGGCAACGCTCACAAACTGCGCAATGACCGTTGCAATAGCAGCGCCGCGAACTCCAAGCGGCTTAAAACCAAGATGTCCAAATATCAGCACCCAGTTAAGGAAAATGTTGGTAACAACTGCTGCCACAGATCCGTAAAGCGGAATCCTAACCCTCTCGGTACACCTAAGGAGCGCAGCCATAGCCATCGACAAAACCATGAGAGGATATCCAAATCCCACAATTTTTAGATAGGAAATGCCTATCTGTCTTATAGATTCCTTATCTGTATACAGGCTCATCACAAGATTGGGGAAACATGTCGCCATCACAGCAAAAAGCAGCGCAACAGCCATCATACAAGACAGGGTAAGTCCGTATGCTCTGTTAATTCCCTTATCGTCTCTTGCTCCCCAATACTGTGATATGAAGAGCATTCCTCCTCCGACAAATCCCCAATATCCGCTGAACATCAGTGATGAAAATTGCGCGCAAAGTCCAACCGCACCTACTTCCGTCTGTCCTATGGATGCGATCATCATGGTATCCACCATGGAACCTGTTGTTGTAAGAAGGTTCTGAAGTGCCACAGGCACTGCGATTATCGCCACCTTCCTTAAAAAATCTGCCCAGTCAAATCTTTTTGTTGCCATAACCCCTACCTAATTTATGAATGTTTCTGTAAATTGAAGATTCCTGTTTTTCTTAAGAAAACAAAAACTATGACTTCTTGCGGGCATAAGCGGAAATCGCCCGCAAGAATCTGGCCTTGCCAGATACGCTTTCATCAGATGATGAAAGCTAGTCCAATACGGTATTTGTTTTTCTGAAGAAAAACAAAAGCCTAAACAATATCCGCTACCTGTATGCGAGCCACCTCGATAAGATCAGAAGGACTAAGCTCTATCTGGAATCCTACCTTGCCTGCACTCACATATATCTTGTCGAAATCCATTGCTGTCTCATGTATAAATGTCGGAAACTGCTTCTTCATTCCAATGGGAGAACATCCCCCGTGAACATAGCCCGTAAGTGGAAGGAGCTCCTTTTGCTTTATCATACTAACCGCCTTTTCGCCTGCTGCCTTTGCAGCTTTCTTAAGATCAAGCTCTTCCTTAACAGGAACCACGAATACATAGTACGCACCGCTCTTAGCCTGCGTAACCAGTGTCTTAAATACCTTGTCAGGATTCTCTGAGAGCGCCTCGGCTATCTCCTCTCCGGACATAGTTGCATCCTGAGTATACGCGTGGCTCTCATAACTTATCTTTTTGCCATCAAGCACACGCATTACATTTGTCTTTTCTTCTTTTTTCATAATAAATCCTCAAATATTCTGAATATCATATGTCAGTCCTTCTCTATCTTATCACAAGTTTCCGCAAGTTTTGAGTATATATGAGATAGAATTTGAGGTTAGGAATTTTGAGTTTTCGGCGCCAGCGTTGCGGAGCGGCAAAAGCCCCAAGTTACCACGAAATCACGGGGACTTGGGGCTTTTGAGGAATTCGGAGATGCGGTGACTGAACGAATTCTTCCTCTGACATGGACAAAAAGCCACAAGTATATAGGAAAACGAACATACTTGTTGCTTTTGCGCTTTCTGCACAAACGTCCTGGAGAGCGAAAAGCCACAAGTTGCCACAAAATCACGGGTACTTGGGGCTTTTGAGGAATTCGAAGATGCGGTGACTGAACGAATTCTTCTAGTAGCAAGGTCGAAAAGCCACAAGTACATAGGAAAACGGACATACTTGTTGCTTTTGCGCTGTCCGCGCAAACGTCCTGGAGAGCGAAAAGCCACAAGTTGCCACGAAATCACGGGTACTTGGGGCTTTTTAGGAATTCGGAGATGCGATGACTGAACGAATTCTTCTAGTGGCAAGGTCGAAAAGCCACAAGTATATAGGAAAACGGACAGACTTGTTGCTTTTGCGCTTTCCGCACAAACGTCCTAGAGAGCGAAAAGCCACAAGTTGCCACAAAATCACAGGTACTTGTTGCTTTTGAGGAATTCGAAGATGCGGTGACTGAACGAATTCTCCTTCTGACAAGGGTAAAAAGCCCCAAGTATATAGGAAAATGGACAGACTTGTTGCTTTTGTGCTTTCCGCGCAAACGTCCTGGAGGGTGAAAAGCCACAAGTTGCCACGAAATCATGGGTACTTGGGGCTTTTGAGGAATTCGGAGATGCGGTGACTGAACGAATTCTTCCTCTGACAAGGGTAAAAAGCCACAAGTATATAGGAAAACGGACAGACTTGTTGCTTTTGCGCTTTCCGCGCAAACGTCCTGGAGAGCAAAAAGCCACAAGTTGCCACGAAATCATGGGTACTTGGGGCTTTTGAGGAATTCGGAGATGCGGTGACTGAACGAATTCTTCCTCTGACAAGGGTAAAAAGCCACAAGTATATAGGAAAACGGACAGACTTGTTGCTTTTGCGCTTTCCGCGCAAACGTCCTGAAGAGCGAAAAGCCACAAGTTGCCTTGAAATCACAGGTACTTGGGGCTTTTGAGGAATTCGGAGATGCGGTGACTGAACGAATTCTGAATTATGGGGAGTTTAAATCATTACTCATTCCTAATGAGCTGTCTTATCTTGTCCCAGTCAGGTGTTCTGGTATAGTTGCCGTTTGGGAACTCGGCGTTCTTATTCCAAGGGCGATCGAATACCATAACTTTAAGGTCGGGCATGTGATCAAAGTACTTGAAGGCAAGGGGCGAGTCCTCTATTGCATAGTCAAACTTCATTTTGTAGTAATCTTCAAGTTCTAAGCTAAACTCGCTGTCTTTAAGGAAAAAGTCCCTGCCATACTTGTTAAGGCAGTAGAGCTGCGCTCTATCAAGACCATGCTCATCAAGCCATTTTCGTGATGCCCCATAAGCAACGGCAGGTCTTCCGGTTATTACAAATACTTCGTGACCTTCATCAATAAATTCATTCAAAACTCTGGATGCTCCCGGGGTTTCGTCATAGGACAAAAGCACTTCATCCGTGTGTCCTTCTGCCATGAGCTTTTGGTACTCATCATCTGTAAGCCCAAAAGACTCCTGCAAATTAAAGGAATGCATCTCCTCATAAGGAACATTCTTCTGAAAAAATCTCGCTGCTATCTTAGTAAATGCTTTCGCTGTTTCGCACAGGCAATCATCGAAATCCACATATATTTTCATACTAAAATCTGACCTCATAAATCAATTAAAAAACTGTATCTTCTCTGTGATTATAGGTCATTTTCAAAAAAATTGACAGTATAAATACGCCTCTGTTTCAAGATAAGTATTGGCTATTAGTTCGAGATTTATTCCATATTTATTGTATGAAAAATCTCTTTGATCCTGTTTATATTTTATCCAATCTGAGCCCTGGCTTTGCCTTTCTGCGACGAAATGCTCGAATTTCAGGATGAAATGCATTTTGTTGGACATATGTTGGACAGTGCCTGCTAATATATCCCTTAGTAAAAGAAAAAGCGTTAAAAATTTATGCAAAAACCCAATTAATGAAAAAAGTAAAATTTGTGAGGAGAATCTAATGAAAAACAGAATATTGAAAATGTCCCTATCGATCACTACCATAGCAGCTCTGTCAGTAGCTATGCTTTCAGGCTGCGCAAGTAGCAAAGTGGCAGAAACAGTGCCGAAAACAGAGGTGACAGAAAAAGCAGAGACTTCAGATGCAGAAAAAACAGAGACTGCAGAATCTTCAGATGATGAAACAGAAGTAGCATCAGCAGCTGCAGAAACAGAAAATGCAGAGGCAGCAACTGATACCACGGATCAAGAGGTGCTTCCGGAGGCACCTTACTTCGTGAAGGGTGTATACAGCTGCTACAATGCCGCAGATGAAAATCCCGAGAAGACCTTCTTTTATGTTTTTTATGACGAAACATCAGGTCGTTACGAAAATGCCGTAGACGGCATGGGACTGCCATTTACCTGTGAGCAGAAGGACGGAAAAGTTATCCTTACTCTTGGCGGTGAAGGCGAGGAACCCAAAGACGTTCTGGAAGTGTCATCAGTCGAAAACGGTATAGTAAAGGCAAGCTACGAAGAAAGCGACAGCGTTCTTGTATTTGAGCCCATTCCTGATGCCGATCCCGACAACTTTGATTCAGCTGAATACATGGTACTTCCCAGCGAGTCGGAATGAAGTGATCTTCTCTGCCTATATTGCACACATTGCAATATAGGCAGTCCACTTTATATGTCTCTTAGCCAATAGGATACTTAAGCTGCATTTGGTATGACTTTCAGATCTCCAATAGGGATTTAAATCAAGGCTATTGGAAAAAATTTCTCTTTTTTTGTTTTGTTGGTATGACTATTTTGTTGTTTTTCTCATACCAAATTAGTTCTTAAGCCTGATATTTTCCAAAACAAGGTATAAAAGGACATAAAAACAGCCTGAAAATCATACCAATCGTAAGATTTGTCTTTGCTATTTCCAAAAAGAGGATATTGTATCCTTTAAGAATATAATTCTGAAATCATGCGTTGATGCTGCTACTTTTAGAAGTGTACGTAAATGTTACTATTTATTTTTTGTGGTTACTTTGTGGAACTGAACTACTTTACCGCTTCCTTTTCCTTGTTAAGCTCTTCGCGGATTTTGTCAACATCATATTCAGGTGCACATTTAGAAGCGATTTCGGCTATTCGGCGGATTTCATCTTCGGATTGATCTAAATAATCAGCAATTGTTTCAATATCTCTATTCTTTGTAAGATGACCACACACTTGTCGAATCAAAAGATTCTCAGCTCCAATCTCAATGCCCTCTGCCTTGCTTCTGCGTCTCTCTTCCTGAACATCATATCCAACAAAGTTATCAAACAGTGCCATATGCTTTCTCTCCTTTATTCGGTCCACCATATCTTGGATTTCATCTTCCGGAACATTTATCTTCCTGAGTACTACTGCTGTAACTCTTGCGATTACACCAAGTACGTCCTGTGGTGATTTCTCAAGCAAACTGCTAAGGTAATCATCCGGAAGATTGAGTTCTTTGAACTCTTCCGCATTCCGAATTCTGTTTATCAGCATTACCAACGATAATCCGTCTCTCTTCTCAAGCAGTTCTTCTTTTTCAAAGCTGTTAAGGCTTATCAGAATATACTTAAAGTTAGGAATATATTCACCAAAAACATTTCCCAGTGCAATTCTCTGCTTAAAGGAATCATCTGCCGTCCAGCTGGGGCTATCCTCGTAATAAACTATTGGCAGAATTGGTGGATACTTAAATCCCTTGGTATGACTGATTCCGGGATGTTTTGCTTCCATCTGGTTCTCATAATCTTCCCAAATGTAAGCCATGTAGCGGAATATCTGCATATTTACATTATAGTCTATTGAAGATTTGTGTTCAATGAGGGTGATGAAGATATCTTCCCCTGAAAGATGCACTTTCTTTACTACATCTGCTTCTCTTTCTTCTGTGAACATAGGAATAAATCTCTCGGTTACATCCTCGATATCCTCCGGCTTTACATCCTTAAGAACTTCTATTCCGGAATAATCTCGCAGAAGCTGCGAACAAAGAGTGGCATTTTCGAAAATCATCTTTCCGCCACTGTCTGCTACTTTGCTATTCTTGATAATTTTGTTAGATTCATTTTCTTGCATACACATATGCTCCTTTCTTACTACAAGTTGTTTATTACTTAAATCTCTGAAAACAGCATATGCAGAACGCATAGCCTTTCTTGATCAAAACCTGTTGTTTTTAGAAACAACTCGTCTAAGATAACACAGGAAGCTACATCATGCAAGAAATATTTTAACCACTGATGTAATATATGAAATTGTCAAGGTACAATTAAAAATCTGAAACAGTTACTTTTATAGGGACATTTTCAAATAAAAACTCCTGACCAAGGCAATTTCATACCTTACATCAGGAGTAAAAAAATCGGGTAATCAAAGTTTATGAGGGGCAATCTTTGTGAGGGTTATTCGTGAGGGACATTCGTGAGGGTCGTTCGTGAGGGGCTGGTTTGAGGGTTGTTCGTGAGGGGCTACACTCTTTAATAGTATAAAAAACAGGATTAATCAGTACATAAAACTGGTTAATCCTGTTTTTATGTTGGACTATATTGTCCTTCCTTTATCCTTCTCATATCATATTTTTGCGGAAAATATAAGTTTTGAAGGAGGATAAATGAATAGTATCACAGATTTATTAGACCTTGAAGATGGTGAAGTTTCCATTACTGACATACAAATTCAAGGTCGAACAAAGATTTTAACAGTCGAAACTCCACCTGTAGCACATTACTGTCCCAATTGTGGTTACAGAATGTATTCCAGGGGAGTAAAAGAGCGCAAGGTCAATCATCCCATTCTTCAGGATAATTACTCGCTTATCATTATTCTGAAACAGCGAAGATGGCGTTGCACCAACCCTGAATGCAACTATAACATCAGTGAAAATTTTAAGTTTGTCAATAAACGACGAAGAACTTCCAATGCTACAGACATGCTTATTGTCAGCGCATACAGGGATCTTATGGAGACATCTGTATCCATATCCAAAAGATTTCATGTCTCGGATACTTATGCTCACGAAGTCTTCAACCGATATGTCAAGTTAGACAGATTGCCGCTAACAGATGCCATTTCCATTGATGAAGTCTGTCTTGATATCGACGAACACTGCAGATATGCACTTGTTATACAGGACTTCCATACCGGTGATCCTATAGATCTTCTGCGCAGTCGTCGCAATAATGTCACCGAACCATACTTTGCATCCATTCCCATGGAAGAACGTGCAGCTGTGAAGTATCTCATATCAGACATGTATAAGCCTTACATAGCCTATGTTGCGAAATACTTTCCTAACGCAATTCCTGTAGTGGATTCTTTCCATGTGATTCAATGGATTACACGAATGATAGACAACTACATACGTCAGCTGATCAAAAAATTCCGCCAGCGTGACAAAGAGCTTCAGGACAAGTTGTCTTTAGAGAGACATGAACCGGTTTCTCTTCCTATATCTGACGAAGTATATCTGCTGCAAAAGTATCGCTGGCTTATACTGTCCAATCAGTCTAACATCCGTTACCATACCGACTTACGCATGGATTCCCATTTTCATCGAATGATGAATACCTTTGATTATGAGGATGCTCTCTTCAGGATTGATTCCAATCTAAAAGAATTCCGTGATTTAAAAGAAAAGTATGTGGTCTTCAATGCCAGGAACGCTGGCAATCCACAGGCAGCTAGGCGAGAGCTGCCCGAGTTAGCACAGGAATACCAGAAGTCGAGGCATGAAATATTCCGCGATTTTGCCTCTCTTCTCGAAAAATTTGAAGATCCGATAGTCAACTCTTTCATAATGGTTGAAAAAATCGGTAATGGACAGATTTACGACAGCCGACTTTCCAATGGTCCTATAGAATCCATAAACCGCAAAGCCAAAGACTTAAAGCGTCTGGGAAGAGGATTCAGAAACTTTGAACATTTCAGAAACAGGTTTCTTTATTCAACAAGATCGAACCCGACACTCAATGGCGTTTCTGATTGTAACCCTGTTGTCTATTTTGAAGAAGACGAGTTTTGAAAGGAGAAATATAACAATGATAAGATTTAACGACAATGTTTCAGCCGAACTTCAGGATATCCTGAACATAGAACTGCACCGATACAAAAGAGAAATTCCATCTATTACATATGAGGAATGGGATATGCTTGTAGATTGGGTCAAAGAAGGAAACAGCCCCTATACAAACGGAGATGGTGTTTATGGTGATGATGGTTGGCCATTAGACTTTATTAACACTCTAAGATTCTGGGAGGATATGCGCGAGGATTTTGAATCGGATTCTGAATCAGAACCTGTTGATACAAATACAGAAGATCCTGACTTCATAGAAAATCCGGACAATGAAAAGCCATTTGGATAATCTGTATTCTGAGAAGGGTCTGGCCAAGTGTCAGACCCTCAAGTTTGACCCTCACGAATGACCCTCACGAATAACCCTCACAAACTCCCACTCAAAAAGGGCCAGCCCCTCACGACCAATGTCATTAAGTTAAGATGACACTATAAAGATCTCTACATCAGAAATGGTGTAGGGGTCTTTTTTTCTAAAAAGTAGTTGACAGATAAACATAAAAGTGCGGCCGCTTTCGCTACAGATTATTATAAGAGGTAGCGAAAGCGGCCCTTGAAATTAGAGGCAAAAGTCTTTATTTCAAGGAGGTGCACATGAAAGCAAAACAGGTTAGAGACACTTTACTAAAGGAGATACGCACTGTTTGTAAGTCCATTGAACAGTTCTGTGTCTCTCCAGGAAAGGATTTTGTAAGAAACAGAAAAATGCCGATTGAAAAACTCATTTTGACAATCATTGGTATGGGAAGCAGAAATATCACAAATGAATTATTAGATTTTTATGATACTTCTCCAGATACGCCTACAGCTTCCGCTTTTGTACAGCAGCGAGACAAACTTAAACCTGAGGCGTTAGAGACTATATTCAAATCATTTTCTATTAAATTGTTAGCTAGCTCAGTGAAGCAAATGTCTATCCTTGCAGTCGATGGTTCTGATGTTCAGATAGCAACAAATCCCACAGATACAGAGTCATATTTCACGGGGATGAATGGTCAACATCCTTATAATCTTTTGCATCTGAATGCTCTCTATGACCTTAATCAAAACATATACTTGGATTCTGTCATTCAGAAAAAGCACAATTATAACGAACATTTAGCGTTAATATCGATGGTCGATAGATCAACAATACCAAAGGCACTTTTGATAGCCGATCGAGGATATGAATCTTACAACAACATGGCGCATATTCAGGAAAAGGGGTGGTTTTTTCTTATTCGCATAAAAGATGGAATACATGGTATTAAAGATGGTTTGGACCTTCCAACAACAGACACTTATGATGTTGAATTCAATTTAAAGTTAACCAAGAAGAATACCAAAGAAACAAAGGAATTATTTAAGGATAAAAATCATTACAAATACATATCACACACAACACCACTTGATTATCTTCCGCCTAAGTCACGGAAAGCAGATCCTCTGGTGTTCTATACGATTAGATTTCGGGTTGTTAGGTTTCCTATTTCGTCAAATGCTTATGAAACAGTAATAACAAATCTAGATTCAAACGATTATCCCCCATCTGAAATAAAAAAGCTTTATGCAGCTCGATGGGGAATAGAATCATCCTTCAGAGCATTAAAATATACTCTTGGAATGGTTGATTTTCATTCAAAAAAAGTAGCGTGTATTCTGCAGGAAATATATGCGCACCTAATAATGTATAACTTTGCGGAAACGGTCACTTCGCAGGTATCCATCCGCAAAAAACAAAGGAAACATACGTATAAAGCAAACTTTACAGTAGCAGTCCATATGTGCAGACTATACTACCTCAGAAAAACAACGCTACAAGTTTTGGAAGCCATTATTTCGAAGAACCTCTTGCCAATTCGTCCGGATAGGAGCCGAGAGCGAAAATTTGCACCGAAAGTTTTCCGAGGCTTCTTATATAGAGTAGCATAACTAAGTTTAAATTCATAACAATGAATAGGCAGATGAGAGTCTGCCTATTAGTCATACCATAAACATCAAAAGAGAGACTGAGATAATGCTATCAGTCTCTCTTAGATATACACTTGTTTAATTCTGGGTCCTTAACTAAATGACATTGCCCTCACGACTGACCCTCATAAACTTTGGCAAACCCTCACGAAGTTTGATTACCCTTTAAAATCAGGGAGCCGATCGGCTCCCTGACATAAGTTCATTGCAGTTCATTTCTTTCCAAGTACTCTTTCAATTTCTGCAGAGTCTGTTAAATAATCTTTTGTAAGCTTATCCTGATAGATAATTAATATTTTTGTAGTTGAGAGACCATTAACTAATAAAGACTCTGCAGATGACTGATATTCTTTACCATCTAATTCATTAGTAGATGTTTCTTTAAGATAAGCACTTTCCGAAGGCTGGCTTCCAAGCTTAATCTTCTTGCCATTTTTTACCTTGGTATAGATTTTATTATTATCTTCCTTTTCCTCAATACCATCAATAGTATCAAGGCAGTCACCATCACCGTTAAGATCAAGCCTTACAGTTTTCGGCCTTCTGTGTTTGTAATTACCCTCAGTTACATCTTCATATCCAGGGTCAGTAATTACATATATACTCTTAAGGGCATACCCCTTATTCATTGTAACCTTAAGCTTACCCGACTTCTTGCTGAAGTATGTATTGGCCTTGTGGTTAACTAAAGCGTCAGCATATATTTCTTTCCCGGCAAATTTAACAGACTTAACCCCTGTATCTCCTACAGAGATCTTCATCTTCCTTGTTGCAACTTTATTTCCGTTTACATCATTTACCTGATACTGAATAACAGCATCTCCGATTTTCTTGCCATATATCCTGAATTTTACTATGCCATAATTCTTAAGCTTTTCATCAACCGTTGCATCAGCTACTTTCTTGATCCTCTCACCGGTTGCAGGATCAACAATATACCTTGTGCCTGCTTCATTTACTTTATCACAAGGAACATTTATATATTTCTCATAACCGGCTACCTTAACCGCTACGATATCTTTT
>Ga0247608_10006188_pt1 | contig 12678 bp, 10 predicted proteins | sample 176DNAGHGlowgp2_FD_193490 | JGI IMG/M metagenome (GOLD analysis project Ga0247608, IMG submission 193490) | Sheep rumen microbial communities from Palmerston North, Manawatu-Wanganui, New Zealand - 1766 DNA GHGlow gp2 | ecosystem: Host-associated > Mammals > Digestive system > Stomach > Rumen ... | reverse complement strand
TAATGTTATCACCGACATGTGGGCGGACGACACATTCCTTAAATCGTTCTACGCTAACAAACAAGTTAAAGAGCAGTACGCTTTCAACCTTGGCTTCACCGGCACCAGCATTCCTGTTTTGGCATTGGAGCAAGCACAGGACGTTATCCGTAGAAAATACGGCGTAGAACTCCACCGCATCAACCGTTCATTCAAGACCGAGCTTAACGGCACAAGAGCCAACAGCAAATCATGGGCAAACGGCATCGCAGCCTTTACCTGTGACCAACGTATTGGTTCGCTCGTATGGACAAACACCGTTGAGAGCGTAAGACCCGCTGCACAGGTACAATACCAAACTGTGGACAACTTTATCCTTGTATCAAAATATTCGGAAAACGATCCTTGGAGAGAGTACACCAGCAGCCAAGCGATGGTAGTACCGATTATCAACAACGTTGACCGCATTTACTTGTTGGACAGCCAGACCGTTCAGCAATAATCAAGGGGGGGCTAAACTATGAAAGTAAAAGTTTTACAGACATTCCGCGATATTAACAATTTCGATTTGGTTCACAACGTGGGTGACGTCATTGATGTTACCGGCGAACGAGCCGCAAAATTGATAGGGTTAGGACTTGCGGAAAAGGAAAAAGGAAAGGCTGAGGAGAAAGAGCCTGAAAAGGCAGAAGCACCCGCCGATTTCTTTGCCTCGCAGACCCCCGACGATACTCCAAAGAACTCTCGCAAGCGTAACAAGGAATAGACCAACACATCTCAAAAAGAACGACCGCCGTCGAACACAAACGGCGGCGGTTTTCATTTAACCACCTTTGCAATGATAGAGAACGGCTATATAAAGTATCTTAACACCGAAACGTACACGGACGAGGACGGCAACCCGATTGATGGGGGCGGAGAGTGGAGCGACTTCATTCCCGCTTGCATTGAGGGGAGCAAGGACACCGCACAAAGCAAGTCTGAAAGCGGCATCCGATACGACCAGTCAACGTACACGGTTTACTTTCGCCGTCAATCCATATCGGGCGAGGTTCGGCTCTATACCAAAGAAAAAACGCTTTTGGGCGAGTTTTCGGTTCGTTCGGTACAAGTATCCCCAATCGTTAACGAAACACGGATTACGGTATGATTAAGGCGAACGTGACATTTGACCCAAAAGGCATAGAGCAAATAGTCCAAGCGGCACAGGTGGCGTCTGAGACAATCATTGTTACACGGTTAGCGGATATTGGAGCACAGAGCGTTGATATTGCCCGCAAACTGCCCGACCAAGGCGGCACGTACCACAACCGCAGCGGACGGCTCAAACGGAGCATCGGCTACATGGTTACGGCAAACGGCAACCCCGTTGCGGAGGATTTTCTCTCTGACGAGGGACGGCGGTGCGCATTAAAAGTGGCGAACGGTCTGCGGCAAGACGGCTACAACCTTATAATCGTTGCCGGAGCGGAATACGCAATGGATGTACACGTGAGGGGGTACGATGTTTTGGACAGCGCACTAATCAACGCCGACAGACAATTCAAAGAATTTTGTGACAACATAGCAAACGGAAATCAATGAGAAAGACATGGTCAAACATAGAGCAAGACTTTTTTACCGCTGTTAAACAAACGGCACTGGCACACGCTATCACGGGCGATGTGTACAAATTCGGAATCCGTCCGAAAGGCTCAAAGAAAGAAGATGTAATTATCAAAGTTTCCGCTCTTAATGCTTCACAAGTTCAAGAGGGCACGGTTGCGGTTATGGTCTACTTGCAGCCGTTGAAAAAGCACTCGGACGGTTGGATTGTCCCGAACAAACGCCGCATAGCCGAAATTGAAACCCTCGTAGACGCGCTCCCTGAGGAATTACTCCCACTTATGCCGGAGTACAGCGGCATACAACTCTTCGACGGTGTGGGCAACTACGCCGAACCCGACACGGAGGAGTACTTCGTATCGGTTAAAATAAAATTTCATTACTTAACACAGTATAAAATATAAAAAATTAATTATGGCAGTACTTTCTTATGGCAAACCAACAATAGAAATTGCCGAACTGGATGCGGATGACAACATGGCTCCGTGGGTGAAGATTGACACCCCCAAGGACGGCACAACCTCAATGGAGACCCAAGAGGGCGACAACACCGAGTACCTTGAAGAGGGCGGCGGTTTGGTCGATTCCTACCGTAAGGCTTCCAAATACACACTCAATTTTGAGTTGTATGCAAAAAAAGGCTACCAAAAGCCTATCACTGACGTAAATGGCGTGGTAACTAAAAACTACGCTGTAAGGTTAACCCCCGAAGACCCCGAAACTTACGGCTTTGTTTTGTGGAAATGCTCCGTTTCGTGTGTCTCAACCCACACCGTTGCAGACGGTATGATGTGGAAATACACCTTCAACGGTTTGCGTGCAAAAGACCGTGAGGATATTATGAACATGTTCGTAGGCGCAAAAAACATTCCTACAAGTGTTAACTATCTTGCGTTCAATGCAGCAGCGGACACCACAGGACAAACAGTTGTGGCAACAGTTGGAGCAACCGACACGCTCACCGCTACCTCATCGGAAACATGGGCAACAGCAGAAGTAGGTCAGGACGGCAAAACTGTAACCGTTACCGTTACAGCCAACGCCGCAACCTCGCAGCGTTCAGCAACCCTTACCCTCTCAACAACAAGCGGCAAAACGTCCACTGTCAAGATTTTGCAAGCGGCAGCCGCAGCGACTGAGTAATTATGTGAATCCTTTTAATATTCCATAATTTGTTTTTTTAAATATTATTTAGAGCCAATGGGACTCGGTTGTAACAAATACCGAGTCCCTTTTTAAAACAAGTAACAATGAGCAACAAGGAAAACACCGAACAAAAGGCAGCGGGGGCAATTCTGCAAAAACCCATAACCGTCAAAATCGGCACAAAGCAATACGACGTGCCAAGACCGACACTGGGCACCATCATAGAGGTGTCGGGTATGATTGCAGATTACAAAGACACCGAGTACAACGAAACGTCCACCGACCCCGTTGCAGAAACGCTACGCATTGCAAAGGAATATGACGGTTTGGAGCGCATAATTGCAATGATAATACTGGGCGCAAAGGTAGCACGCAAGGAAATTAAGTTATTCGGTCGAACTATATGGCGGTCAAAACGGCTTGAAAGGCTCGCCCGAAAGATTAAAGAGGAGATGACACCCAAAGAAATTACGGAGACACTTGTAGCCGTATTTTCCACTATGGACTGCGCTTTTTTTTTAATTGCTATAACTACCCTACACAGGGTAAACCATCTGACACCGACGAAAGGAACGACAGCATCTGGGCAACCGCAGCCGGTTTCGTGAAGTCATTCAACGTAACCTTTGAGTATGTGCTTTACGAGATCTCGTATGAAAATGTGATTTTGTACTCACGGACGCTCCCTTCGTACAATCCAGATAAAAACAACAAGGACAAAAAGAGCAGCTCGGACGGCAAGGTTCTAACGAGCAAGGAAGATATAAACAAGTTCATGCTTGAACATACAAAAAAATAGGCTCTTTTGTATACTTGTTTTATGGGTGGGGCATTTGTATGCTCTGCCCTTTTTTGTTGCTTAAACGGTATTTTTTTGGGGTATAACCAATAAAAAACCTTGCCTTAATCGAAGTTAAAGCAAGGTGAAACAAAATCAAATGCAAAAAACTAAATATTACTCGCCATCTTAAAAAAACCGTACCACCAAGCCAATTCAAGGCGGTACGGTTTGTCCTTTTCTTACGCTTACAGGTTAACGGTGTCCGCGCTCTTTGACGAGGTTGTCAGAAATTAATCGCACCGCCAACAGAAATGTAGCACAATAAATACGGCTCAAATATAGGAAACACAACAAAGCCAAAAAAGTTATTTTTTGCTTAAATAGGTGCTTAATTGCTCCAAAAGCAGTGAAAACTTTTGAATCGTCTTTGTGTTTTCCTCTACAACCGTTACGAGCTTAACGTTGGCGGTTTTAAGGTGCTCCACATATTCGTTTTTCATGTCCTCGTTGGCTTTTACCATTGTTTCTACCATGCCTTGCTGTTTTTTCACCATTTTAACGCCGTAAAATATCAGCACAGCAGCCACGGCGGCGGGAAACGCCAAGTTCGTGAATAGGTTTAACATCTCCTCCATAATCACACCTCCTTTTCTTTTTTTACGGTGTTAATGACTTGCAAAAGTTTTTCATACTCGCACGGTTCTAATGCACCGTCGATGTACCAGCATAGACCGTTGTACAGCCATAGGCGGAAATAAGACTCGACACCGAATTTTTCAGTGAATATGGGGTCGCGCTCAATCTCACCCACGCCAAAGATGTAGTTTATATCAATGTTAACCTTTACCGTTTTAGGCGGAAAATAGGGTTTGGCGTTGTTCTTTACTGCCTCCGGCGGCAACATAGCCAAAATGCTGCGTGTGCAGTCCATTTCGGCTAACTTGGTTTCGTCATAAAGAATTTTAGTTACTATCATTTTTTATATTATTTGTGGTTATTTATTATATCTATTTAAGTTTTAATCCTCTTGTCTGAATGTCGGAAACGGAGGCTTTCAGTTCTGCAATGTCCGCTCTTATGCCGTGCAACTGTCCCGTGTCGGTGTGTATTCCTTGTAGTATGGTGAGCTGCGTAGTCTGCATATTTACAAGCAGTTTCATATTCTCGCTTATGCCGAAGGTGTGGCTTTGAATTTGAGTGAGCCGTCCGTTCATCTCCTCGGCTGTGTCCTGTGTCATGTTGGTAATGCCCCCCGATACGGCTTTCCGCTCCTCGGCTGCCTCGTCTTTGAAATAGCCACGGTCTCGATACTCTTGTAATATGGTGTCGTAGGCGGCTTGGGTGTCTTGCGCTTTCTTTTCATACGATTCCATAATGTCGATTGCCGCCCCTAAGTTGCCCTCTGGGTTCTCAAAGAAACCGCTTTTGTCGAGGTCATTCTCCATATCATTCATTAATTTGCCTATGGTCTTATTGTACGCCATCGACTGTATCATATTTTCGATTGCACTGTCCCACGATTTCTCAAAGTCAGCAAGTCCGTCCTGTCCTGTTCGGAATGCGTTTGTCCAAACATCTTGTATTTCCTGACCGAGATTTCCGAAAAAGCCCGAGAAGGTGTCCTTAACCGCTTGAACTGCCTCCTGATATTCCTGCCAGCTCTCGTCCATCTTTTTGAGGTAGTCTTGATTGTCTTGACTCAGTTTATTGAAAGCGTCGTTGTTGCTTTCTACGAACTCATGTAAAGCATTTTTATCAAGCTTCCCGTCAGCACCGAACAAACTCGGCACAAAGTCTTTTAGTGTAGAACCCTCCTCATTGCGGAACCATGTTTTGTGTCGTGTTTTTACGTACATATTGGCAACGGTATCATCTATGTTGTCATATTGTCCCTGCTCTTGAACGGATTTTGCTTTGCCTGTGAACCAGCTCGCATCGGTGAAACCTCGCCCGTGCTTATATATTGTTTCACTTAATGTGTCGGCTTGCTCTATGGTTTCGTTGACGGTTTCGTTGTAACGTTCCACAGCCTCCTTTCCTATGCGGATATTGTTCAGCATTGTCCCCCATTGGTCGTTGCCGAATATTGTATTGAACGGCTTGAACGTGTCCTCTTTTGCCGCAATACGCTTTGTTTCCTCCAATTCGAGGTTAAATTCGTGCAAGCTGTCTTTCAACTCGTCAACGCTATTTTTTTTGTTGAACATATTGGCAACCATGTGCCCCAATTGGATTACGGCGGAAAGAACAGCCAAAATTACAGATGCAGCCTCTACCGTTTTTACCGCCTTTGCTCCCGCTGTTTCCGCCGTTTTAATCGCTTCTATACTTGTAGTCGTAAACGTTACAATATTGTCAACAAGGGAAACGGTTGTTGTCATTACCGAACTTGCCATATTCAACGCTTCCTCCGTAGAACCGCCGATTGCGCTGCCCAAAGACTTAAAGGAATCCGCCAACTGGCTTATTGCATTTTTGGAGTTTTTCCATTTTTCCAATGCATCATCTTCTTTGTCTACTTGCATTGCTTTCTTTGCGTTCTCGGCTGCACCCTCCAACAATGTTAATTCAGCAGTAACCTTTGCTATCAATTCCGAAACATCTTCCCCCATTTGCTGGCGGACATTTAATTGCCGCAATTTGGCGTTTGCCCTTATTAATTTTTCTTGAATTTCGTCAAATGATAATTTAGAAACGTCCACCATTAAATTGTTAATCAAGGCTGTAACATCTTCCGCCGTACCATCGAAACTTTCCACCAAAATTTGACGTTGCGTGGCTTGCTCCGTTTTAAAATTTTGCAAATCTGTTTCTGCGTTCTGCTGTTTTAATAGAATTTGACGTTTTTGCTCCTCTGTTGTGGCTTTTGTCAGTTCTTTGTCTCGCTTCTTTTTTTCTTTGGCATATTCGGCTTCTTTATCCGCCTCAGCTTGCAGACTTTCGGAATATTTCTTTGCAAAATTCTCATAGGCTTTTACCTTTTTTGCAAAGTCTGTTGGCTCTAATGCCCGATTTATGGCATTTTCATACCCAAGCAGTGCCGCTTGTGCCACTGCGATTTGCTTGTCTATATCGGCAATTTCCGCTTTAATACCCTCTTGAAATGCTTTTTTTTCGTCTTCTGTCGGTGTAGTGCCTTGCTTGTTTAGTTTTAATGTTTTGCTGCTAACCTTTTGTTTTTTATACTCATAATCGGCTATGTCTTTGCGTAGTTTTTCTGCCGCTGCTATGGCAATATCATACTCGGCTTTATTTGCGTTTTCGTAACTTGTACGCAGCGTTTCCCTTTGTTCCGCTGTTAAGTCCTCCTCTCTGTAAGTGGTCTCAATCTTTGAATACTTTGGTTTATACTCTTTGTCAAGATTTTCCCTTTTATAATCTTGGAGCTCCTTGTTTTCAAATTCGGCATCTCTTTTCTTTTGTGCCTTGCGTTGCTCCTCTCTCAACTTAGCATATTCCTCAATATACTTTTTGCCTAATGCCTTTTCTTTTTCTATTTTATATTCAACTTTTGTATAGTCTTTATCCTCTTTACCGCCACCACTGCCATCTTCCGGCTTGTCTTCTGGATTCCACCGTCTACGTGCCTCTTCCAGCGTTTTTTCACTGACATTGATGGTATTGATAAGGGACATGAGATTGTTAGCAACCCAGTTTTTTCCGCTTTGAAATCTTCGTCCCTCTGACCATTCAATATCACCAGATGCAACTCCTTTGAGCCATGTCCACATACCTTGCATTGAATTAGTAAAATCATCTATAATTCCTATGTTTTTCTGATATTTACCGATAAGTTCAAGTGTATCCTCTGATAATCCTAAAACAGAAAACGAGCCATCTTTATTAAATTCTCCTTTTATAGCGTTTTCGTTTAAGCCCCAAGTTATATCAAGAATAGCATCTTCGATGTCGCCCATAATCCTACCTTGTTCGTCCCAAGAGTCGGTGGGTTTTACTAATGCATCTATCATTTGTTCCCTCAACTTAGAGGTGTAATCTTGTATTGCGTTTGAAATGCGTTCTTTCTCTGATGATTCAAAATTATAGTACGCTTTTGTTTGGAATGTCTTTTTAATAGCCTCTCTTAACTCTCCATATTTACCTATAAGTTTCTCCGTGGCGTTAAATTCTAAATTTGAATTGCCTACTGTTTTTCCAATTTCTACATTATATTCTTTTGCCATTGCAACAAGTGCGCTTTGCGCATCTTTCCACCTATCAGATATTTCGGCGTGGTTTCTTAATGTATTGTAGAGTTCGGACATTTTTTTTATTTCCTCACCCATTTCTTTGTTCGCCTTATCTTGTGCCTCTCCTAATCGGTGCATGGCTTGTTTTGTTTCATCTCCATAGTACGCAGCCTTACCTAATTCTGTAATAAGGAAACCAAAGGCAGTTATAAGCAATTGAGTTGGATTGATAGCATCCATAATAGCCGTTCCTACTGCGGATATTGCCGTTTTTGCGGCTATTGCGGCTCTGGCAAGCACACCCTTTGCTTTTGCGTTTGCCAAGTCTTGCTGCGCCGATTTTGCCCCTGCTATTGCGTTCATTTCTTTCGCCGCTGCTTCCGAACGTTCGGCGGCGGCAGCTCGTCCTGTTTCTAACGTCTCCTTTTGTTTTTGAAGAGCGGCAAGTTCAGCACTTTTGGTTATGTCATAGTTGATTTGACGGGAGCGTTCCTGCATTTGGATTTTAGCCTCAATCGCTTTTATCTCTTTGTCAACAGCCGCCACCTCCTCGTCCGCCTGCTGCTTTATTTGCTGAAGCTCCTTTTCTCTTTTTTCAAGACCCTCCATTATAAGGGCTAACTCCTTTGCTTGTTCCTCGGTCAACTCACCCTTTGCTACTCTCGCTTGCAAATCAGCGTTGGCGTATGCCTGTGTTGCTTTGGCGGCTTTCTCTAATGCAGCTTTTTCTTTTTCAAAACGCTCGGCTTGGTCTTTTGCCTTTGATTCCGCATTCCAATTCGCGGCACCAGCCACAACCTTGTAAATACCGTATGCCTTAACCAAATCAAACAGCACCACGGCTATTTCTCGATAGTTGTCAACCAGCATGCCCGCAAAATCAATCGCCTCCTTAAACACGGGCTGCAATTCCTCACCCATTTCCTCGTACATGGCGGTGAGGTTGTCCTGCAACTGACCGTATGAGGCGGATAAGTTGTCCATCTGGTCTAACATCTGATTGTGGAACATACCCCCCTCGTCCGTTACGTGCTTAAGGACTTTTTCAAATTGTTCAAAACTTATATTGTTTCCGTTGACTGCCTCGCCCATCTCTTTGAGGACGTCCTTAACAACCAAACCACGGCTTGCCAATTGCTGCAAGACCTGACCGTCCGCCTTGCCCCTTGCCTTGATTTTGTTGTAAATACCAACCATCTCGTTGATATTCGCACCCGTTCCCGTGGCAATATTCGACAACTGGTCGGTCACTCGGATAATGTCTTTCGTATCGTCCGTGCCGTATGCAATAAGTTGTTTTGATACCGTTACAAGGTCGGAGAACTCGTACATATTGTAATATGCGTAGTCTTTCAATTCTGATATAAATTCCTTGGATTTGTCCGCGCTCTTGAAAAACGTGGTCATGGTGCTTTCTGTGTCTTGAAAGAACTGGCGGGTCTGGTAGATTTGACCGACTATGTTGCTAATTCCGAAGCCAAGGAAACCGAGACTTGCTACGTTTTGTATCTTTGCTATACCCGCATTGATAGCGTCCAAGCCACCAGTAACTGCCGATGTAAGTCCTTTAAACTGCTGTGTTAGACTTGTTACTGTGCCATTTCCTAAATTGTCAAGTTGGGATTTTGCCTTGGACGTCATTTCGGTGATTGCACGCTCCACGTCCGAGGTGTCAGCGGTCATTTGTACGTTTGCAGACATGCTGCCTAAGTTCGTTATATCCATTGTCGTTTTGTGTTTGGTTTTTGGCAAAATAAGGTGGAAACCGTGAATTTTAAAAGTTCTAACTTTTTTTTTGCGCCGACAATAGCCTTTTTTGCGAGAAAAACAAGTACAAAAATGCAGATTTTTACTTACATACAAGGCATACAGCACAACCTCATCGGCGACATATCCGACAACGGCACACCCCTTTTTTCGGGCGGTGAGGATGCGGAACTGCCTATTGCGGACTCCTCTTATCGTTTTAGTGAGATTATGGGCGACGACAACGTTGTGGTAAATTTCTCTATGCCCGTATTTTTTGATTTTCCGATAGGTTGCCGTATTAATGTAGATTTTATTGAGTACACATTGTTGGAACTTGGACAAGTTACTAAGCAAAACGAGCGGTGGTATGATTATACATTGACTTTTGAAAGTCCGGCAAAAACATTATCTTGTTACAAGTTTCGTAATTACGTAGACGGACGGCTTAACTTTACCCTTACCGCACAGCCGCAAGAGTTCCTCGACCATATTTGTAGAAATATGAATATGCGAGAGGGTAGCAACGAGTGGACGGTGGGCGACTGCATAGTTTCAAGCGAAAAAACACAGTCTTTTTCACACAATTCCGTGCTTGACGCTCTTAACTCAATCGCACAACTCTTTGAGACCGAGTGGGAGATTATCGGTAAGCGCATTTCTTTACGCAAAATTGAGTATAACAAGACAAACCCTATCAACCTATCCTACGGAAAGGGAAACGGTTTTAAAAGCGGTATTTCACGGCAATTAAGCGGTGAAAAAGCCGTTGACGTTCTTTGGGTCGAGGGTTCAGATAGAAACATCGACGGTAGAAAATACACATACCGCAAAGACGGGGTGGCGTATCACGCAAACAAATTAAGACTTCCGCGCAACAGCCGTTGGGTGTTCGTACCCTCAGACGGCACGGTTGATTTAAACGGAAAAGTGGCACGTGGTACGTTATTTACACGTACCGAATGGGAGAATAAGACCGAAGCCGAAAAAGCCGCATACGGAGAATTTATGGCGGTTAAGACCGACAAGGACGGTTTCGGTGTGGAGCGTGAAAGCCGCATAAACAACGGCTACGAGGAAAGCGTGGACTTGCCCGACATCTATCCGCACAAGGTTTTACAAGTAGCACAAGCGGACTTGGTAAACCGAGATAATAGATTTTGGGACATAAAAGCCACCACAGCCGACGGCTCTGCAATTCCTAACTACAACGACTGCCTCATCGGTGGGGTGGACGTTACAATAATCTTTAATACTGGTATGCTTACAGGCAAGGAGTTCAACCTTGCTAATCAAGGCACTGAAAACAATCCGAAATGCTACGACCCCGAAACACGAGTATTCAAGATACAGCCTGCCGAGATAGACGGTATTACAATGCCCGACTTGCCACTTACAGACCCCGAAGGTACGGGTTACGTTCCAGCCGTGGGCGACGAGTTCGGTGTTTTCCACGTCCAACTTCCGCAAGAATATATTGAGGAGGCGGAGCGTGAATTGCTCTTAACTGCTTGCGAGTATCTGCACAAGCACGGAGAGGTTGAGGTCGAGTTCAACGGCACAGTGGACGGAATATGGGCTAAACAAAATTGGGCGGACATTTTCCCTTTTATTAAGGTTGGCGGATATGTCCGCTTTACCGACACAAAACTCGTTACAGAGGGCAAATTAATGCGTATATTGAGTATAAAAAATTACCTCAACAATCCACATTCCCCCGAAATAACATTGTCCAACTCGTCTGTTTCTCAATCCGTATCGAGCGAGTTAAAAAAGATACCGCAGAATCAAGTGTATACACTTGCCGAAATAGACAAGCAAGTCGCCTACACACAACGCAGTTTCCGAGATACAAAGGACACACAGAAAGCCTTAGAAGAGGCATTTGTCAATCAGGGGGAGTATTTCTCCGAAAGTATCACCCCCGCGAGCGTGGAAACAATGCAAATGATTGTAGGCAGCGAGGACTTGCAGTTTATGTTCGGTGCGGCAGATTACACCATAGCATCAAATAGGAAAAAGGTAACGAAGTTTACCGAGTTCAACTACTCACCTCACTATGCAAACGGCAAATTGACGTGTACAATGGTGCAAATGCGTCATTATTCCTACACGGCGAATAAAAACACGATTTCGCCGAGCGCAAACACCGTAGCCTCTTTCCCATACTGGGAGATAGCGGCTCGTACATTTCCAACGAGCAACCCAAATCAGACATACTACCTTTATGCGGTGTGTAGCAAATCGGCAACAAACGCCAACAACCTCGGATATATCACAGAGGGAGCAGGTTTCTCATTAGAAGCCGCCCCACAAGCACACACCGAGCAGTCGTTCTATTTTCTTGTAGGAATACTTAACAGAGAAAAGGACGGCACACGGTCATTCGCTACCGTATACGGATATTCAGAGGTACTCGGCAACCGTATTACAACGGGGCGCATAGTTTCCGCTGACGGTCAGACTTGGTTCGACCTCACCACGGGCGAGATACGGACTAACAAGTCTATAAAATTCAGTTGGCAAGGTTCGCAACAAGACCTTGCAGACGCAATGAGCCGAGTAAACAACAACGCAAGCAACGCCAACGCTCTTGCCGGAGCGGTACAGACAAACCTCGATAACTTGCAGATTGGCGGTCGCAACTTGTTCGGTCTGTATTCCGATTGCGGCACTACCTTAGAGGGTTTCCCTAACCGTGCGAATGTTACAATCGACACGAACAATAAATGCGCTAAAATGGTTGGCGCAGCAGACCGTGCTTGTTACTTTTACAGCAAAATTCCGTTCTATCCGACACCTAACAAGGTAATGACTATCTCGTGCGATGTGAAGATAGAAAACATTGTAGACCGCAAAAATTCCTCATATCCCTTTATGTGCGAGGTGTACGCGAGCGGTCAATATGTTGGCTCTACGTGGTACGGTGCGTATGCAACTGCCACCTATCTTGACGGTGTTAAGATAAGCAAGGTAAGCAAGCGTTTTAGCGACGTTATCAACGACACAAAGTGGCACAGGTTCGCTTGTGTGTGGAAATTCTACAATGTAGCCTATACAAGCAATTTGCCGCCTGCAATCTACCTAAGAGGTGCTACGGGAACTTTGTGGGTTAAGAATGTAAAATACGAAGAGGGAGACCACCCGACGGCTTGGACACCTGCCCCCGAAGATGTGGCGACCGACCTTGCAAATGTGGAAGATACTGCCGTGTACGCTCAAAGGCTTTCC
>Ga0247608_10006187_pt1 | contig 12678 bp, 3 predicted proteins | sample 176DNAGHGlowgp2_FD_193490 | JGI IMG/M metagenome (GOLD analysis project Ga0247608, IMG submission 193490) | Sheep rumen microbial communities from Palmerston North, Manawatu-Wanganui, New Zealand - 1766 DNA GHGlow gp2 | ecosystem: Host-associated > Mammals > Digestive system > Stomach > Rumen ... | reverse complement strand
TATAAATTCAGAAATCTTTTGCAAGGAATTCGGTGATACTGAAACGACTTGGCTAAAAGGTTTGTCTATCGGTTCTATGCTTTATCTTCATATGCGTGATGTATTAATGAAGAAGGCTTATGGAAGTTGGATCTTTGCAGGAAAGAAAGTTATCATCTATGATACTCTAAATAGAGCCGCATTTGCTATTCCTGAAAATATTGAAAAGCTATCTCTTGGTAAATTTAAATGGATGATGAAGATCATGCATAAATTTGCTACTGGTCAAACTGTTACTGAAGAAGATTTAGCTGAAGAGGAAATTGTAGCTAAGCCAAATGCAGGTGAAAAGGCAGTATACGTATCTTTAGATGATGCAGGTGAAATTTCTTTAAAGAATATTCTTGTATGTAAGACTGTTGCAGATGCTTTAAATACTTTCATTCAGGCAAATTATCCTGATGCAGATTATCTAATTGAAGATGGGATTGTATCCATTGAAGAATCTGATAATAATAAAGAATTAGTAAAGAATCTTTTCAATGGTAAATTTGGTTTGTATAAATCTTTAGATAATCTTTTAGATGAACGTGTATTTAAACCAGTTGGAAAGAAGTTTAAGGTTGCCAAGGATGCAAAGTTTAATCATGCTGGTCCAATTCTTGTAAAGAAGAATGGTGCAACTGTCTTTGGATTGACATTTAAGTTTATTAAGTCCACTGAAAAGGCTGAAGTTAAAGCTGCAAAGGCTGAAGCAATCGAAAAGATTGCAGGTATGAAGAACGGCATTCCTTTATCTGCTGAAGAAAAGGAAATGATGTTCTCTATCGATGACCGTATCGATGAAATCTTTTCTGAAACAGAAGATATAGAAGAAGCAGCTAAGAAAGTACAAGATGACCCTGTTGTTGCAAAGCTTCAGAATAATCTTTCTGAAAGCCGTCTTAAGATGGTTCAGAATAAGAGAGCAGCTGAAGTTATTGATAAGCTCAATGAAAAGCAAGATGAAGCTATCATCAATATTAATGGTAAGAACGTAAAGCTTGCTGAAAAGATTGCAGCTTTAGAAAAGCAGCAGCTTGAACCTACTGAATTTAAGATTGACTTATTAAATAAGGAATTGAATCATAGTTCAGTTAAAGCAATGAGATCTTCTTATCTTAAGGATCTCTATGAACTCGACCAGTATCGTATCTTTACGCAGTTTAAGGATTCAAAGGACATTCCTATCTTTGTAGAATCTATTACTAGAACGGATACTAGTAATCCTTTGACGCAGAAAGAAACTCTTACGGTTAATTTCAATATTGCAAATGAAAAGCCTAGATCAATGTCTATAGATATTCCTAAGATTGATGCTGATGGCTTTATGTATATTGCAGGTAATAGAAAGCAATTTACTAATCAGATTACTATGATGCCTATCACTAAGGTTATGCAGTCTGGTGAACTTGTTGTGCAATATTGTACATCTTATAACAAGATTTATATTAGTCGTAGTAATGGTAACTTTAACCGTAAACTGGCAAGCTTCTTTAAGGCAGTTAAGGTTCTAGATAAGAATAATGATCTTGCAAATAAAGTTCATAATATACTTATTGGCTCTAGTATTTCTACAAATGCTGGTAAGACTATCAGCTTGGAATACTGGGAAATGTCTAAAAAGATCGTTAATGTAAAAATTAGAAACCTTATAGTTGACTTATCCCAACCAGGTATTGAAAATATCTTCGATAAGCATAATATTGACCTTACTGAATATAGAGAAGAACTTCCTGCAGAAAAGTATTTCCCTATTGGTTTAATTACTAATTGTAAAGATTTCTTACCAGAAGAATTCTTTGGTAAGGATGTACCTATTTTCTCTAACTTGATTGGCGAAGTATTAGTATATAAGGTTGGCTCTGAATCGCCTATTACTATTGCAAAGTCCTTAGTAGACCTTATTACTGCTTATGCTGAATTGCATGATCCTGAATTGTTTAGCACTTTAAAGACGAATATTTATTCTGGTAATTCATTTACATATACCAGACTTGAAGTTGCAAACTCTTATATTCCATTACTTGTTTTCCTTGGCTATAAAGATGGTCTAGAATCATTATTCAACACTTATAATATTGAATATGAATTCGTTGGAAATGAATCTACAAAGACAATGGATATTCCACTAGAATATAATGAAAAGATTAAGTTCTTAGATGGAACTCTCTGGTATAAGTCTGGTGAAATCAAGAAGGACTTGTTGTTCAACGGGATTTATCAGCTTCCGACTGAAGATTATAATTTTGCAGATTTTGGTCCAGACGGTGAAGGATATACACAGTACTTTATCGATGATATTACACCGAGATATGGAAAGGCATTGTCTAACTTCTATACACTTTTCATAGATCCTATTACATCTGATATCTTGCGTGATAATGACATTCCTAATGATATTACAGGATCTTTCCTATATTGTAATGATCTTCTTGAAGATAGTAATTATCTTCCAAGATTTGATATGAATCTTTATAGATTAAGAAATATAGAATGCCTGAATGCTATGCTTTATAAGCTAGTTGCAAAGCAGATTGAAAAGTATCGTAGAGGTTCTAGGGGTGATACAGCTGGCTTGCTAGCTGTCAGAAGTGATGCTTTGATTCTTGAGTTGAATAACTCTCCGATTATTGAAGATGCTACACTTCTTGACCCTATTAAAGAAAGTGAAAACTTGTCTAAAGCAGTGTTCAAAGGCCCAGGTGCTCCTGCCTATCAGCATGCCCAAGGTACTCAGGAACTTAGATTTTACGATAAATCTCAGCTTGGTATCTTAGGTGTTGGTAGTTCCTTCGATGGTAACTCTGGTATGAATAGGCGTATTGCCTTGAATTCATTGATTACTAGTAAGAGAGGATATGTAAAATCTGGCGTGCCTTCGGAGCAGTTAGATGCTACTAACCTATATTCTATGGGTGAACTTACTGCTACATTCTCTACAAGACATTCTGACCCTCCTCGTTTGATGATGACTATCGGTCAGTCTGGTCACCAGATTCCTACTAAGAATATGCAGACAGCATTGATTTCTTCTGGTGCATATAAGACTATTTCTCACTTTATTAGTAATGAATTTGTATTTAAGGCTCCTGAAGATGGTGTAGTTGAAGGATTAGATAAGAAGCTTAATGTCCTTAGACTTAAATATGCTGATGACACTAAGGGTATTATCGAACTCGGAGTTATCCATAGAAGATCTCCTGATGGCTTCTTTATTGATATTCATAAGACTACTAACCTTAAAGCAGGTGATAAATTTAAAGCAGGTGATATTTTAGCTGCCGACCAACATTTCTTTAATTTCAATGGTAATAATACTGAAATGAAGGAAGGAACGCTTTGTAAGGTTGCAGTTATGTCTAGAGACTGTGATATTGAAGACGGTGCATCTGTGACGCAAAGGTTTGCAGATAAGCTCTTCTCTACTATCGTTATGCAGTCTCAGTTGATGCTTTCGAAGACATCTAACTTGCTTAAGATTGTAAAGATTGGTGATAACGTAAAGACTTCAGATCCTCTTGCAGTATTTGAAGAACATCTAGAAGATAAATCTATTACTGAAGCTCTAGATAAACTTGGCTCTCTCACTGAAGCTATGGCTGCAAATGCTGCTAATATGAAGACTGCTAAATATACTGGTAAGATTGTTGACATCGAAGTATTCTACAATTATGAAATTGAAGAATATTCTGAAAGTCTTCAGAAGCTTATCAAGGCATATATAGCTACATATACGGAAAGAGGTAAGAACCTTTCAGCAGGAATTAACCCCGGTCAGTTCGTTGAAGCTCGTGAGCTTGAAAGAATTAAGACTGGTAGAGCTAAGGGTGTTCCGTTTGATGGTGTATTGATTAACTTCTATACTGAAATGGAAGAACCGTTTGCTCTAGGTAATAAGTGTACTGCTGATGTGGCTCTTAAGAGCGTGTTGTCTGATATTGTTCCTATCGGTAAGGAACCATTATCTGAATATAGACAAGATAAACCAATCGATATGATTATGTCTCCGCTTGGAGTCTTGAATAGAAAGGTTCCTGATTACTTCTATCGTGGATATACGCAGAAGATTCTGATGGAACTAAAGTTCCAGATAGATGAAATTATTAATGATAAAAGATAATTTATAGATCCATAGGGTTAAGCCCTATGGATTTATTTTTATATATTAAAAAGTGCATATTACCATGAGGATATAATATGGCAATCGCAAATCTACCAAATATCAGTAGTTTTAATAACTTGATGTCTTCTAAAGACGGAGACTTTAAGAAAATCATAAATAAAGAAATTGAAAAATCAGTAATGCACGAAGATGCTAATTATTCCTACAACGTGCTGAAGGCAAAATGTCAGATGGATTTTTATGAAGACATGAACATGGAGGCTGCTCATGGCTAATGAAAAAACATATAAGGGCTTGTTAGTCCTGCAAGAATTTACAAATATTCCGATGGAAGGGTTCTACAAAGTTGATCCTAATCTTATCAGAGTATTAAATAAGCGTTTTAGAACTGACGATAGTGAACTTTGGAAAACCTATATCCATAGCTATGGATATGGGATTATGTATCTGAGAGACTTCTTGTTGATGATCACCAAGAACAACAACCTTCCATATAAGGATGGATTCCTTGTATTGAAGTCTCTTCAGAAGCTTAATGACCCGGTGTTGAAAGAAATCGTTGATAAGATGGTACACAATAACATTGATGAAGGAAATACTGTCATTGCATTTGATCGTGCATTGAATGACCTTGATCCTGTTGTTGGTGAACCTGGTCATATGGCATTGGATAAATCTATTCAGACTGATGATATCAATGCATACAACCGTTATCTTAGCAAGAATGATACTATAAGAACAAAGATCACTGAAGTCTATAATAAGATCTTCAATATGGATGCAACTGAAGGTGGCGCAAGAACCTTCTTAAGTGAAGCACAGAGTCGTCTTGATGATATCATTAACAAGCGTACTACTATGCGTGAAGTGTATGACAATTATGTAAGAACGCAACAACCTGCTTCTGAAGAATTGCATTTTGATTCGATTATTGACGGCATTGATGAAACATTTAAGGCATCTAACCTTAACGAATTCTATAGTGACCTTGATGAATTTGTTGCAGACCACGGTGTAAATAACTTTGTGACCTCTGCAGAAAAACGTTGGGCAATATCTAAGATTGCAGGTGATGATGCATTTAAGAATCAATGTATAAATAATATCTTTGATGAAATCTTCTGCAATGATTTGAATACGCTCCGCACCCGTAAGATTTATAGAACCAAGGATGAATTTATGGTTAGCAACTATATCGATTCCATTGACTCTACAATCGAAATGGGCTTCATCACTCCTGATGAATGGGGCATTGCATTCTTGCGTGATACATTGCAGCAGTGCTTTGCGATGATTTAAGATAAGATTTGAGTTGATGATAAGGCGGTATTTCTATACCGCTTTATTTTTTTTTTATATTTTATATCAAAAACAACAAATTGTCTATAAGAATATAGGTTTATCATGGCAAATAAACGATATATACGCAATGTAATTAAGTCTTTTAAGCAAGTAATTCCTGATGCTATCGGCGAATCATTACCGGGAGCTAAGGGCTTAATTAATTTTATTAAGAATCCAGCAGGCGAAGGTTCTACTGTTAAAGAAGCCTTCAATGAAATTATTGGCGAGTATAAAACAGATCTTGGGCCTGTTACTGGCATATTTACAAAATTTAAGAAAGGTCTTAAAACAGGTAAATTCTACGATCGTGATGATGATGGAGATACTTCTGCTGCATTTGGCGGCGATTTTGGAATGATGTCCAAAGAAGATGAAGATATCTTCGGAGACAGCAATTGGGAATTTGACGATTCCTCTGAAGCATCTGCTGATGTAGGGGGTGGTACCACTAATGTAAACTTTACTAATAGCGATGATGGCAGTAATGCTGGAATGATTTCTGGCGCAATGGCTATTAGTTCTGCTAAAACTGTGGGAGCTATTGAAAAGGGTACTGCCGTAAACTTTGCCGTGATGAATTCTATCGATGCTAGATTATCTAGAATTGAAGAAGCTAATCAGAAATTTTTCTCTGCCAATCTTGACTTATTGTCTTCGATTAAATCTAATATCGAAGCTATGGTAAAGATTCAAGGTTCCAAGGATACAGATTTACCAGTATCACAAATGGAACGCTTGTTCGGTGATGGTAGTCAGGAATTTAATCTTAGATTATATCTTAGGCACATAAAAGATAAAACTAAAGATAATCCATTACTGCAAACTCTTCCGATGTTAGGCATGGTCAATCCTATGAACTATGCTACAATGGAATTGACTAAGGCTGCGCTTAAGAAAATACCGTTATTTTCTACAATAGAAAAGATGTCTAAAATGCTTGAAGGCATTGGTCAAATGACTTTAAGCAATATGGCTAATGTTAAAGGTGATGGTGTTATCAGTAAGCTCTTTAGATTTTTTGGTGTAAAGACTACTGCCGATGCTAATAAGATCAATCTTGGAAAGATGGCAAGAGGTCCAGTTCCATTTGATGGAGAAACCAAAGAAGCTATTACCAGAGCTATACCGGGATATCTTGCTAAGATTCTAAATGTCATGAAGCATGGTAAAGATGCCAAGGATGACACTTTAGAAATTTATGATAATGAAAAGAGACAGTTTAGAACTGCCAAAGATATTAGTGCTAAACGCAAGGAAGCAGAAAACAGAGATCTAGGCGAGATTGGTGGCTTCATTGAGATGTGCGTTGAAGCTTCTGGTGCTAAAGGGAGTGATGACGAAGCTGACGTAAGAGAAAAAATATTTAAAGTTGTCTCTTCTGTAGTTTTAAGTGGTAAATCTTTTAATGATAAGGACATGTTTAGTGCCTTATCTGGAAAAATGAAAACCATTATCCAAGGAGTTCATCACGAAAAGGTTCTTAAAGATAAGACAAAAATTTTATCACTAGAACGAGCAAGATTTAGTTATGCTGCATCTAAACAGACTGAAAGTTATTCTGATGTCGAAAAGATGCTTGAACATGCAAAGACTAATGATAAAGAAGAACAGAAAGATTTATCATTATCTGATTATTTTGAGCAAAAGAATAGAACTAAGATAGAAAAACTTCTTACAGATATAGTTGGCGAAAAGAAGTCAAAAGATGTATTACAAAAATATAAGGATTGGAAAAAGGAACAAAGGTATAAACCAATCCCAGAAGGTCTAGATACTTTTTTAAAGGCACAAATAGAAGAAGCTAATTTTGATAAGCTAAAAAATATCATTGAAGAAATTAATAATAGAAATAAAGGCTTCTCTTTTGACAAAGAACTAGAAGAAAAGTTAAATGACATAGATATATCTAGAGCTGATAATAGTAAAGTTGAGAATTCTTTAGAATTTAGAGATATAAAGAACCATAAACTTAGAAGATATACTAAATCAGCATTAGATTGGATATTAAATGGTACACAAAAAATAGCTAATAAGGGTGATGATCTTTTTGATAAGGCTTATAATACCGTATCTAGTAAATTTGGCTTTGCTAAGGGCGGATATACTGGAAGAGGCGGCAAGTATGAGCCAGCAGGTATAGTTCATAAAGGTGAATGGGTTGCTAATCAAGAACTAGTTGCAAGAAAGGAAGCTAAACCTCATTTTAGATTCCTTGAAAGATTAAGGCGTAGTCTTCCGGGTTATGCTGAAGGCGGTGAAGTAAAGGATATTAATGAAGCTTTAGGTGAAAAGGAATTTTTCTTAAATAATCCCGATGATAAAGAGAAGTTCTTATCTCAGCGTCGTGAGGTTTATGATCTTTTAATTAAATACAATGTACCTTTTGAAGATGCTATTCATATAGCTAGACAAGCTCAAGATGACCCTAAGGGGGTTGCAGAATTCATTAAAAATGCTAAGAAAGGAAAAGAATTAGCTGATAAACCATGGCTAAAGCGTCGTGGTGAATTTGGCGATGAGCTTGTTAACATTATTAAGCAAGATATAGCTATGCCTCTTAAGGAAGCATTCTTAGGGGCGAAAGCAGCAGTTAAAGATGGTAAACTTACTGCTAAAGATATTCTTGGAAAAGCTCAAGAAATGTTTCCGGGAGTAGCTAAATATGCAGGTGCAGGGTTAGCAGCAGGATTCTTTTTACCCGGTGGTCCATTATTAGGTGCTATTGCTGGTGGAGCTATAGGAGCTGTTAAACAAAATGCAGCTCTTCGTTCTTATTTCTTTGGTGCTAAAGATGAAAATGGCGAAGTTAAGAAGAGGGGTCTATTTCCTAAATTAGCTGGTTCATTTATTAAAGCTATATATGGCAAAGAAGTAGGTGATAAAGCTGAAAATAATCTACAGTCGTTCTTCTCTGATCCATTAAAGACATTATCTAACGCATGGAAAGACCCTCAAGGTCGTAAAATGATGATTGGAGCAGGTGCAGGTGGCATTCTTGGATCTATGTTTGGTCCAGGTGGTGCAATCATCGGTGCATTTGCAGGTGGTGCTTTAGGTAGAAGAAAACAGCAAAGCTATTTTAGTAAGGTATTATTCGGCGAACGTGTAATTGGTAAAGATGGTGCTATTAAGGGCTATAAAGGCGGTCTTTGGCAATCTTTATCTGGTGCATTTAATGCTCTTGTAGCTGGCCCTGCTCAAGCTATGCTTGTTGGAGGTAGCTTAACTGACTATAAAGACATGCTTGCTGGTAAGATTAGTCCGCATAAGATTCGTGCTAATCTTAAGAAAGGCTTGATGAATGTCGGGGCTGGTGCTGCTGCAGGTGGTTTATTAGGTTCGTTCTTTGGACCCGGTGGTACTTTAATAGGTACATTACTTGGTTCTACAACTGGATTAAGACCTGTTCGTGCTGCTGCAAAACGTATTATGTTTGGTAAGGAAAATGCCGATACTGGTAAGAAGGAAGGCGGTATCTTTGGAGCAGTTAAGAAAGTTGGCATGTTTGCTGCTGCTCTTGGATCTTTACTTGCTCACGGTTTAGATCCTAGAAAATATCCTTTCTTAAGTAAGATAGCAAGTGTATTAGGATGGACATTAGGACTTCCTATCAAGATTGCAGGTGGTATTGGCAAGCTTGGTGGAAAACTTTTATCGCCATTTAGAAGATGGTCTACCAGTTCTCATAAGGTCTTGTCTGGAAAGGCTTTAATTGATGCATTAAACGATGATAAGAAAGCATCTGGTGCTGAAAAGACAATCGGTACTGGTGTTGGCATTATAGTCGATGAAGTAAAGAAGATTAATGAGAATCTTGAAAATCCAAATAAAGCTAAAGAAGCTAAGGCAGAAGCTGCAAATGGTACTAATACTGCTGAAGAAATTAATGCTGCTAATGCTGAAAATCAAGCTAATAAAGAAAAGAAAGATGAAAAGAAGCAAAGAGGAAAATTATATAAAATCGTCTCTGCTATTCATGGTAATATAGAAGCAGGAAGAAAAGATAATCGCGGTCTTCTTAGTACAATTACTGGTAGCTTGTCAGCTATTGTATCTATTCTTGGTGGTAAAACTGCTTTAGATACTTTTAAAAATGGTGTAGGTAAATTTAAAGGTGGATTTTTAAAGACTGCCGGAACTGCAGCTATTATTGCAGGTGCTGTAGGTATTGGGCAAGGCATTTACCAGAACCTTAAGGCTGATGATCCTGATAAGAAGGCTGAAGGGGCTGATAAAGGTATTAAAGGTGCAAAGCTAGCTGAACAAGGTGTTGCAATAACTAAAGCTGGTAAAGCTCTTAAAGCTGTTGGTGGATTCTTTAAGAATATTGGATCTGGTATTAAGACTGCATTTGGTAAGGTTAAAGATGGTGCTTCTGCTATAAAGAATGTCTTTAAAGAAGTCAAAGGGATATTCCCTAAGTTATTAAAAGGCTTAAGACTTGCTAAAGATTTCTTGAAGAAGGCTCCTATGCTTGGTGCATTCTTCGTAGCTCTAGAAGAAATTCTAGCTATTAAGAAATTTGCAGATAGCGATGGAAGTAAAAATATTAGTCCTAGACAGAGAATTAAGGCTCTAGTTAGAGATTCTGCTTCTGCATTTGCAAGCTTAGTAATGCTCGCTTTAGATGGTGCTTTAATGGCTACTGGTGTAGGCAGTGCTGCAGTTATATTACTCTCTGCAATAGATATGGCTCTATCATTCTTCTCTGGTGAAAGTATTGCCGAACATATAGGCGACTTTGTAGCTAAGTTCTTAGGTGGTCCAATTGCATCTGCATTTGGCTGGTCTGAAGAAAAAGAAGCTGCATGGCAAGAAGGCAAACTTGAAGAATATGAAAAGAAGCATAATGAAACTGAAAAAGATAAGGCAGATATTAAAGAAATTGCAAAGGATGTAGGTAATAGCGAAATTACCTTAAAGCCTGTTACTATAAAGGCAACTAAGCCTAAAGTAAATACAACGGGAAGTCCTGAAGCTGTTAAGGCGGCAGCCACAATTACTGCAAGTGTTGTTGCTAATGGTGGCGTTAAGACATTTAGCGGTTCTACATGGAATAATGATAAATTCGAAGAGTTAAAGGATAAGCACTTAGCTCGTCTCATGGAAAAGAATCCTAATGATCCTAATATTATAGAAAAGGCTGACCAAGCAGCTAGAGCTGAAATGGCAGCTATGTCAGATGTTCCGGGCGCTATGGTTATAAATGATAGCCCTGCAAATGCTGTGCCTAGAAGAGCTATTGATATAAATAACTATAATATCAAATCTAAGATTGATAATCCGTTTGATTTCCTTAAGATTACTGGTAAGGGTGGCACTGAAGCATTCAATAAGCTAGATCCTGAAACTAGAAATGATATTGCTCACCTTGCAGAATTGTATTATAATGCATACGGTGAAAAGTTAAAGATTACTTCTGGTTATCGTAATCCAATGGATCAAGAAAAGATATGGGCTGAAGGCAATGCTGATGCAAAGCATTTAGCAAATGCTGCTGTTGGAAAACGTGATGGATTTACATTCAAGACAAATTTCCCTGGTACTTCTGCTCATGAATTAGGTAATGCAATAGATATTGATAACAGCGATCCTAAGCAGATTATCCGTATGTTTGGTTATGCCCCTAATGATAGTAGAATGGTGCAAGGAAAGGGCATGGGCTTTAAGATTGCTCCTGATAGCTTGCTTGGTATATATAACCGTCTTAAGAAGAAAGAAGGGTTACGTCCGATGGTTAGAGCTAGCGGTGATTGGAGACCAGATAAACGCGACTTCAATGAACACTGGCACTTCCAGAATGTAACTGATCCTGATCTTAAGAAAAAGCGTTGGGAAAATGCTGCTCAAGCCAGAGCAAAAGCTATTGACCAACTTGATAAGGAAATTAAGAGCGCATCTGGTGGTAAGAAACAGTTATCTGAAACTGTTAAATCTGAATATGCTAATAAGGATTATACTGGTGATAAGCCACAGCTTATTCCGGGTAAGAGGGGTAGCATAGCACAAAGACCAGCTAATATTGCAACGAATAAGAATGGTGAAGCTGGTGATGATATGACAACTAATGCTACTGCACCTACAATAAATACTGGCGAGATTACTGAACTTCTTAAGGGTATCTTAAAGGCTATAATTGGAATTGGTAATCTTAATAATAGTAATAATAAGACTGAGATGCTTAAGAATCTATTTATACCTGCATCTGAAGCATTTAATCCTAATGAGACTGCTATGTCCTTAGTTGGATCTAGACTCTGTGTAGGATTATAAAATTAATATACATTACCTTAAAGGGTAATGTATATTTTTATTCACCAACTTCTAAATGATTAAAGTTTATAGGTATTATTATGCAATTATATTCAGAGAAAGAAGTTAAATCAAATAAAGATGATATATCCTTACCGGGAAAGGCTTTAAACTCTGTTGGTGCTTGGCTTGCAGGAATAGATTCCGCACAGTCTGTAGAAGAAAATAGAGATGTAAGTGAGAATTTGGCTAGAAGTCAACAAAAGGCAGATGCTGGTAATTCTTATCAAGGTATTCCATCTATACGAAATAGATTGCAATACAGAGAGGATACAGCAAAACCTATACTAAGCTTTGGAAATATTAAGACCGTTGAAACTGTCGTAAAACGGCGTATTGCGCAGACTATGTATGGAACGCTTGATACAAATTCTGCGCTTTATAATAGAATTCGTGAAGAATATAAAGAAGGAACATCTACGAATGGCGAGCCAAATAGTTTCTTTAATAGGATTCTTAAATTTGCAGGTGGAAGTGGCGGTACACAAGCAGATGCAGATATATTAACATTGGGCTTAAATGCTGTAAAAGGTAAATCTCTAGAGTCATTTAAATCTTACCTAAAGCAAAATTTTGCTCCAAGTGGCGATTCTAGAGTTGAATTTATTAATGCTGTAGATAGTTTAGACAGTTTTGATACTTCTGCGCTTACAGACATATTAAAGAAATCTGGACCAGCTCAAGATCTTTCAGATATTAAAGAAGTTCCTGGGTTACTTGCTTCATTCGCAAAGACCATAGCACAAACTGCATCAAATATTAATCCATTTTCAGTTTCAGCTACAGCGAAAGCTATAACTGATGGCATGGAAAACCTTAGCAATATTTACGATAAATTTAAAAACAGTTTTAAATGGATTAAAGGATTTATAACGGAT
>Ga0247608_10006185_pt1 | contig 12680 bp, 11 predicted proteins | sample 176DNAGHGlowgp2_FD_193490 | JGI IMG/M metagenome (GOLD analysis project Ga0247608, IMG submission 193490) | Sheep rumen microbial communities from Palmerston North, Manawatu-Wanganui, New Zealand - 1766 DNA GHGlow gp2 | ecosystem: Host-associated > Mammals > Digestive system > Stomach > Rumen ... | reverse complement strand
CGTAACCGTAAAAGTATCCCTCCCCTGCCTGAGAAGCGGAAGCATACTGACGCCCACATTGGAGTACGTTAATGTCTTATTCTCTTTCAGATACTCGGGAATATTCACGCAGCATCTCCTTTATTCGTTCAGAGCACCGACTTTGCGAAGATTTGCAATGGCTTTCGCAACATCCGCACGAATTACATCTTCCGGAGCATCGAATTTATCCGTCATAAATTGAACAATTCTATCCTCGGTTGTATCTTCTTTCAGACATTCGAGAATAATCTGCAGCGTTTTATTGCCTTTTACGATGCCGGAGAAGTCGCTTCCGCCTACCGGAACCAGCAAAGTTTCGTCATCCGAGATATGTACTATAAAATCGTCATTTAATTTCATATTTCGCTCCTTTTCTTACATCATCTAGTGGTTTGGGAAATAATTATTTCAAATTTGCCATCATATTGTGAGAGACAACCGCAGCCTCAGGATCCATATTGCAGCTCAAGATGTAGTGTTTGACCATGTCGGTCATGCGATCCATCAGCTGTAAAACACGGTTTAAAGCCTCTTTATCAGATGGCCTGAAGACCTGTCCCAAGAGTTTCGGAAGGTTTTCTGCCTTTGACACTTCACGAATGGAATTATTCTCTCCTCTTTCGAGAAAGCAGATTGCCTTTAGGGGTACCGATGTATTCGTGCCAAGGCGATGTTTTCCATTCCATGGGGTCCCAAAGATGCGAATTTCGTTGCCCTGTATGCCGATAACAGGCTTGTCATCGTTAATCATGGTCACTTTATCCCCGAAAACTTCTCTCCAGAGCCTCGCGTGTGTCGACTTTCCCGTCCCGCTGGGTGCCGCGAAGAGGTATCCTTCTCCGTCCACTTCCAGGCAGGAGCCGTGAAAGAGGAAGCGGTCGTAGTACGGGAGTTTCTCGCAGATCTTACGGTATACAGCCAGTTCTTCGAGATAGTCGTCCGTCGGAACCAGGCTCAGACGTCCTTCTTTGGCCCTTGTACGGTCCGAGAAGGCGCGTTCCGCTTCGATATCATCAGCAGTAATCTGCACGGTGAAATCGGGCTCTGCTGCGCCCACAGGCGCCTCATAGCCCGCACAGTAGGTGTGAACGCGCTCGTAGAGGGAGTCGATTTCGATATTCAGTTCAGCGATTCGGTAGGTTGCTTTCATATAATCTCTCTATATCCATATCCGGATAAATACCATTATCCAAAAAGAATGGCAGGCAGAATTCTGCCTGCCGTAATAATTGACTTTATTGGTGATTAACTATTTCTTCGTAAGGAACAAACGGAAGTTCAATAACTCCATCTCCTTCATTTGCATCGGCCGAGCTGCCATTATACTGTACCGGATTCGTCTGATTATTGGAAGGTTGACTTTCTATTATAATCAATGGAACATCTTCCACCTTTGTTTTTTCGCTCACAACCTCTTTCATTTCAGGCTTTTTTTCAACCTTGTCTTCGGATGGATTATCTGAACGTAACATGCCATCTTTATCCTTCGCTCTATCAGAAGTAACTGCTGAATCCTTTTCCTTTTCTTCTATCTTTTCTTCCATCTTTTCAAAGTCGTCTTCTTGGCCGCTTGGGATATCCAACCTGACTACCTTCGTTGATTCCGCTTCCATTCCTTTCAGTGAAGCATTATGTTTCCTTATTGTAAAAACTATAATTATACATACAGAAACAAGAATTAAAGACCCCAGTACAATCAGCACAGATGTAATTCTCTTATTATTCTTCATAAAACATCTCCACTAACTAAAACTATCCACATCATAGATACTCTATGATGTGGATATGATGCTTGCTAACTATAAACCTAATTACCCAACTGATTTCCTGCGTACAGGTAAAGCCATATTGCCTTAGCGAGATCTTGCATTGCAGGAATAACCTGGCTTGATGTGCTCTGATCCATCATCAGGGTAAATGCTTTATATATATAATTATATGCGTTATATCCCGGATTAGGCCCAGTAGCGTTTGTTCCAAAATTCAGTATTTCAGTTTCACCATTTAATACATGTACATTTCCATAGAAATTATCTGCCTTCTTTGGTGACATTCCCTCAGTTTCAATATATATGTTTTCTCCACTTATTTTTGGAGTAACAACGTTACTACCGATTTTAAAAGTATAATTCGACAAGTTTCCGGATTTGATTTTGAAATAATGTCTAATGGAAATATTGGAACCTACGACCAAACTTGATCCGACATAATTCACATATTCGTTTTCTGCCGGCTGCGTGAATGGTCTTTTATATGCCGAAACACCGTGTGTTCCACTCATAACTTCATCCGTTATGGAAAAACCGGCAACAGTATCCGTTATGCCTGCATTCGCCAAATCGTCAGTTTTATAATCGAAATACTTCTGCGAATACGCTCCATAATTTAACATGGCATTAATATAATTAATCTTAACCGTTTCGCTGCTGGGCAATTCATCCAATAATGCTGTTGCATAATCTTTAAAAGAAACCTCAAAAACCTGACTTTTGCTCTTCTCATCTCCGGAAAGAAGCTGAACCTGAATCTTATCCGTCATTCTGGGTGAAGGAATAATAACAGGATACTTGTAGTACGTCTTTCCGTCCTTTTCATATTCTGTACCTTCAACCAATTTCTTAGTGTAGCTGTATGTTCCATACTGGTCACCGTCATTGGGGAACTTGAAACTAATAATGGCATTTTCATCCGTAAACATAGCAGTCGGAACATCAAAAACATAATTCATGACTATGGAATCATTGATTGCCGTTTCGCAACCAATCAGGGAGTTGCTGTAACCAATAACAGAAACAGGATTGGCCAGATCAAAAGCATAACCATGTCTGTAATCTATACCAACCTTATTTTCATTCTTTAAGCCATCTCCTCGCGTATGACTTCCATATTCAGAAGACTCAATCGTTCCGTCTGAAAGAAGGAAATAATCATACCTTAGCATCGGAGTAACACTAACCGGATCATCCCAGGTCGAATCAACATGATACCAAACACCATCTATTTTGACAATATTCCAAGCATGTGCGCCGGGACCGGAACCGTTATCAGCCGTACCGCCAATAATACGACAATCAACGCCGGCGCGAATCATCATATTATAGAGCATAGAGGCATATCCCTGACACACACTTGTTCTTTCGCATACTGCATTGTAGGTAGAATGCTTTTCCAATGTGGTATCATAGCTTACATTGTTGACAACATAATCATGTACCGCTTTCACTTTCTCATATTCACTCTTGCCGTTCAAATTAAGATTTGTAATTGCAGTAGTTAAAACATTATTAACTTCTGTTTCCTGCGAAAAATCAGAAATGTAAGTCGGTGTAAACTGAATCTGGCCATTATAATTATAGGTTCCGCCTGATTGGGAATAACTGCCGCCAAATTGATAAGCATATATTGCATCCATATTTTCACGAATATAATCACCTTCATCGCAAATACCCGTGTAATCAAGTGCCTTATCATAGAGCTCTATTACCTTTTCCTTAATAGCCGCCTTTGTATCATCTGCATTTAAAGTAGTAGAAAAGTTAACATAGACTGCCGGAATATCCGACGATGTTTTGCGTTGTTTCATATAATTTCTGAGTGTTGGAGCATAATCCATCAAATCCTCTAAGGACTGATACGGTTCTTCTTGCGTACCACTTCCGGCTGCAAAAGCAGTAATTGTAGCGAAATTAAGTACAATTGTAAATACAACTGCCAATAAAGAGAATTGTATAACTCTGTTTATCTGCTTCTTGTTCTTCATCACTTCTCCTCCAATTTCATCCAAATCGAATACTATGATGTTTTATCGACCTAAGGAAGGGGTTGAGTATTATAGCCAGGACTCTCCGTAATTATATCCTCAGCCTCAAACTCAATAATCTCCAATTCCAATTCTTCGTAGTTTTCTTTGTTGTTCATGGTTTTCTCCCTGATATTTAAACTGTGAAATAATACTTTAAACTAATATATGGGCATAATGAACCCATTTATACCCATATAATATATTAACAAATATTTCTTTTATCTGTCAATCTGTTTGCGTGTTTGTAAATCAGTTTTATCTGCAAAACAGTTCCTTATTGGCTCTCCGTTTCCTCATCTATCTGATACTGAACCGGATGCTGCACCATTAAAAACAATTCAAGTACAACCAATCCGGGAAGCCATACAACTTCCATTAATCCGATTACCATAAAAACCGTAGTGAATAGCAGCGGAATTACAGATATCGCATTCTGCCCTTTCACCGCAGTCTTAAATGCACGTATTATAATCAACAACGTTAGCAGTAATAGTATTCCACCTGCAATATAACCATATTCATATGTGATTTGAATCCAAAGATTCTGAGAATGCCAGCATGTTTCTCCGTTTGAGGCAAAACAAAAATGTCTGTTTGTATTAATTTCCCCAAATAAAGACGAATATCTTAAGTACTCTTTATACGTTGCAATTCGTATATTCAAAGATAGCGGCAGTTTGGAAGACACCTTCAAATCATCTCGAACTATTACACAGGTATCGGAAGGTTCCGGAAGGACAACCTCTTTATGTTCCTCTTTTTTCTTCTCTTCACTTTTTTTGTTTTCAAGTCCCGGAACAAATTTCAAAATCAGTTTATCAGCAAGTTCACCAGTGGACACGTATCGATCATCGCTTCCCGAATTCCATTTATCAATATCTTCCTGTGTTCTTTCAGAATAAAGCCAGACTCTATGATTGACAGCAGCCGGGCAATATCGGATCAACATATATACAACGGGGATCATTACAATGAAACATAACAAGAAAGCTCCTAATCGAAGAATTATCTTTCCCGGTTTTATCTTCCATCTTCTTCCCATAATAAAAACTGCAAAAAATAGCATTATCAACATCGCAGCAATATATGCCGTTCTTCCCATTGTATAAAAAATCAAAGCAGAACACCATGCTGCAAGCAACGGAAGTACAATCTTCCAAGAACGTTTTTGACGTGCCTTTTCCCATAAGAATGCCATTTTAGATAAAAGCGCCGCAAATACTATGACATAAAATGTGGCAGTATCATTGGGGTTAACAAACGCGCCGGAATAACGGAATGTTGTATAGGGCCGAAATGCGAGGCTTACGAATTGCATTCCGAGAAAAGATATAATCAAGCCATCAAAAACACCTTCCCACAACGAATACCAGTCATTTTTATGAAACTTGGTAAGATAGAAACATCCAAACGCAAAAAAAATAGTTATGGACCAATACTGATTCTTATGAACCGAGGAAAGAACCGAGAACAAAATCCACAGAATAGCTATTATTCCCGGTTTGAATAATCGTTCCTTCGTTTTAATCATCCTTATCAGATATCCAATGGCAATAACAGCAATTGCCCAAATATTAATAATTGCTGCCACTACTTGCCAATACAAATATTCCCCTATGTGATTCCTCCAATGAAAACGCAATACTATAGCACCTGCAACACATGCAACCGTGCATACTGCAGTCGGGACATTAATAAACTTCTTAATTCCTTCGTTTGAAATAACAAATACAAGAATAATAACAATCGAAACATTTACAATCGGCAACCAATATATCGGAGACATATCATGCTTTATGGTTTCGATTATGGCAAGTAAAACAGTTAATATACAAGCAATTACTCTTTTTCGTTCAATTCTCATTTATCAGTCCTTTTTGCCAAATATTGTTCCAACTTGACTTCCAACTCATCCATCAATTTCTTTTTGGTAAAATGATCGTCAAAATACTTTGCGGCATTTTCCCCCAGGGTGTTCAGATAATCTTTCCTTTCTTTGGGCTCCATCTCAAACAGAACATTGATAATATCTGCCAAGGCCTCCGGATTTCCGGTTTGGGCTGTAAAGCCGCAATTAGCCTCTCTCACGATCCTTTCAGTCTCTCCTTTTGCCGAAGCCAAAATAGTTTTTCCACAAGCCATATAGCTTTGCAATTTAGCCGGAATCGTATGTTCCCACAAAGGAATCGGTGCAAACGAGATAAAACCTGCATCACACAATGCCAGAATGTCCGGGATTTTCTCCGCCTGCTGCCTGGGTATCAGAATAAATTTATCCTCTGCCCGAGCAGATTTGATTTCTCCCAAAAAAGTCTCTTTATATCTTCCATCACCAACAATTACAAATTTCACCGGATAATCTTTCAGCAAAGAAGCTGTCTTCGGTAAAACATCCAATCCCTGCGCCATCCCGAGATTACCGGTAAAGGCAATTTTAAGTTCTTTCGTTTCAGCAAGTGTTTTGATATATTGAGAAGTTTTTGTCTCCTCCAATACTTCATCTACATCAACCTGCCGATAAAATTCTTCCGCATACTGTGGCCAGTAATGAACCTTTTTTCTTGGAACCGGAACCTTACGATTGACTATATCCTCTGCAAAACTTGGGGATGTAACCAAAATCTCATCCGTCCATTTATAAATATAATCCACCATCTTATTGATAGCTCCCACTACGAGCCGATTGCGTATCCCGGTAACCGCTATCACGTTCTCCGGCCATAAGTCCTGCGCATATAGAAAAACCGGCACACGATACCGTTTGCCATACCATGCTCCGATTAATGCCTGCGACATCGGTGATGTCTCAAAAGTAAACACCAGATCCGCATCAATATTATGTTTCCTTACCCATTTTTTCCCGGATGCCGCAAAGGAATGATAATTACGCATTAATTGCAAAGAATTATGCCCTCTGGGAACAACAGGAATACGAAGAATCGTAATTCCGTTCCATTCTTCCGTAAGATTATGCTTACAGTCATACCCTTCAAAGAATTCCCCTTCCGGATAATTGGGAATCCCGGTAAGCACAGTAACTTTGTATCCTCGTTTAACCAACTCGGCCGCCAAATCGTTAGAACGAAAAACCTCGGGATAGAAAACCTGGGCAATAAAAAGAATATGTTTTTGCTTATTCTCCCTCGCTTCCATCATGCATCTCCATAATGCTTTCTTCGCTGAAACCTTCCGTACTTTCCTTTTGGAAGAGAATCTTAACAGTTTCAAACACAATCTGGATATCCATCAAAATACTGTAATTCATAATATAGATTAAATCCAGCTTCAACTTATCCAATGCAGTGGTATTGTATTTACCGTATACTTGTGCATATCCGGTCAATCCGCCTTTAACCTTATATCGAAAAACAAATTCCGGAATATCCTTAGTATATTTTTCGACATGTTCTACTCTTTCCGGTCTGGGTCCTACAATACTCATATCGCCCTTTATTATATTCAAAAGTTGCGGTAGTTCGTCGATTCTGGTGGCTCGGATAGTCCTTCCCACTTTAGTAATCCGATCATCTTTTTCTCCTGCCGGGTGAGGACGTCCGTCTTTCTCGGCATCTACTATCATAGAGCGGAACTTAAGAATCATGAACTTTTTCCCGCCGATAGTACAACGTTCCTGCTTGAAGAATACCGGCCCTCCATCCTCGGCTTTGATAGCAATTGCAGTGACTAAAAGCACAGGAGAAGTAAGGATTAACGCCAAAATACTGAAGAATAAATCCAGTATTCTTTTAATTATCCTCTCTGAAGTACGCATACCCATATTACGGCATAGGAATAGCGGTGTATCAAATAAATTTAATTCTTCGGAAGAGTGAGTAATAATATCTCCGATAGAAGGAACCACATAGACTCTCTTATCAATGTCGAAACATTTCTTCATGATTTTATTTTTATCATGAGCAGGAATATCTCCGATCAAAACTGCATCGGACATTTCCATTTTAGATGTCAACTCTTCTAACGGTGACTTATAAGATATTTTTTCACTAATATGATATTTATAATGAACACCATTAATCTTATTCGTCAGGCCATGTTCTTTATCCCCGAAGATTTCCAAAACCTGAAGCGGCGGGAATATTTTACGATAGATCGTGATCATCAGCCATGCCAGTGGACATAAAATCAGCGTCTGTGCTACGGTTAATAAAGCATAACGCCACAGGAAATCAAAGAAAAAGCGAAACTGTCCGGTTATTGCCAGGGAAAGGAATTCCTCTATAACGTTAGCCGTAATAATCGTAAGTGCCAATGAAGCAAGTACAGAGGCTATCCGCTCAACGCCGATACGAAACGCGCGAAGGGCATGGCCAAGCCAATAAAAACCAACAAGATAGATCAAAAGAGCCATACCCAAGTTGCCAAGTCCCATCATGTGTGTCGTTTGATTGTTCACCTCAACAAACTTAATCCACACATAAAAGAACATCCCCGTCGCAATAATCGTCAACAAGAAGGTGCATATTTTGCGATATAAATATTTTCCCTCGCCTTTTTTCATCTTGAGCTACTCTTTTCTCCAAACCATCTTATCTACGATACCCACGTAGCTTTGAATAATTTTAACGACTTTATCACTGACATTTTCATCCACATAATCGGGAACGGGTATTCCGTTGTCCGCATTGACAACCATCTGTGTAGCCGTATCAACCGCACGCAGAAGCCCAAGCGTATCGATTCCGGAGAGGATAAAACATCCTTTATCCAATGCTTCCGGGCGTTCCGTAGAGGTACGGATACAAACTGCCGGGAACGGTTTTCCGACAGAAGTAAAGAAAGACGACTCTTCAGGCAGTGTTCCGCTATCCGAAACAACCGCAAATGCATTCATCTGCAGGCAGTTATAATCATGGAATCCCAAAGGTTCATGTGCGATCACGCGACTGTCCAGCTCAAATTTGCCCTCTTCTTTCATCTGTTCCAAACGTTTCTTTGATCTGGGATGGCAGGAATAGAGAATGGGCATATCATATTTCTTCGCCATCTCATTGATTGCCGTAAACAGGGAGAGGAAATTTTTCTCCGTATCAATATTTTCCTCTCGATGCGCGGAAAGAAGAATGTATTTGCCTTTCTCCAAACCAAGTCTTTCATGAATATCGGACGCTTCAATCGCCTCCAGATTTGCATGCAGCACTTCCGCCATCGGAGAGCCGGTCACAAAAGTTCTCTCTTTCGGAAGTCCGCAATCAGCGAGGTATCTTCTTGCATGCTCGGAGTATGCCAAATTCACATCCGAGATAATGTCCACGATTCTTCTGTTTGTCTCCTCCGGAAGGCACTCGTCTTTGCAACGATTACCTGCTTCCATATGGAAAATCGGAATATGCAGTCTCTTCGCTCCGATAACGGAAAGACAGGAATTCGTATCTCCGAGAACCAGTACCGCGTCCGGTTTTAACTCAACCATTGCTTTGTAGGAAAGACTGATGATATTTCCCATAGTCTCACCGAGATCGGCTCCAACTGCATTCAAGTAGATTTCCGGATCTTCCAGACCCAGGTCTTTGAAGAAGACACCGTTTAAGTTATAGTCATAGTTCTGTCCGGTATGCACCAGAAGTGTATCGAAGTACTTTCTGCACTTCTTGATCACGGCCGATAAACGGATAATCTCCGGTCTCGTACCGACAATGATCATCAATTTCAGTTTCCCGTTGTCTTTCCAGTTGGCATCCATGGTGTTATCCTTTCTGCACAAGTCTATTTCGAGCCGTTGAAATTTCTTGTAAACTCTTCGTCAACCACTTCAAAAAACGTATCCGGTCGGTTTTCATCAAACTGTTCATTTGCCCACATAACCGTCACCAGATCCCTGTCTTCTTCCAAATTAATGATATTATGCGCGTAGCCCGGAAGCATGATGATCGCTTTCATCTCTTCCCCACGCACTTCGAAATTGTGGACGGGATATTCCTTCCCGGTTTGCGGATCAATACCGATCCTTCGCTCCTGGATCAAACCGTGTCCCGATACCACAATAAAGATTTCCCATTTGGTATTATGCCAATGCTGACCGCGGATATTTCCGGGCCTTGCAATATTAATGCTGACCTGTCCATTGGCGGATGTTTTGATCAGTTCCGCAAAGGTTCCGCGATAGTCCGTCTTCATTTCGACCGGATAACTCATTCGCTCTTCCGGGAGATATGACAGATACATAGAGTAAAGTTTATATGCAAAACTGCCGGCCGGAATCTGCGGTATCAGAAGCGTTTCGTTAAGCTTTCTGAAAGACTGAAGCATATCGACGATCTCGCCCAACGTAACTTTATGTGTATTTTTAACCACACAGAATCCGCCGTCCGTCTCGAATTTTCCTTCGAGCAGATCCAACATAGCTTTCACCAAATCGTCTATGAATAAAACTTCAAGCTCCGTATTCCGGTCATTCACGGTATATTCCAGGTCATTGGCAATGGCATTACAGAAAGTTGCAATGGCTGAATTGTAATTCGGTCTGCACCATTTGCCGGCCACATTGGGGAAACGATAAATATATGTTTGCGCTCCCGTTTCCTCTCCGTATGTACCAAGAAGGCGTTCTCCTTCCAGTTTGGACTTACCATATTCGGAACCTGAGAATCTTCCCTCCAGCGTAGCCTGAATGGAACTGGACAGCATAACAGGGCAGGTATTACCCTGTCTTTTCAATATTTCCAACACCAATGCAAGAACATCCACATTTCCGGTTCTGAACTCGCCCACATCCTTGGGACGGTTCACACCCGCAAAGTGATAAACGAAATCACAGTCCGAACAGAAGCGGTTAAGGTCCTCTTCACTATTGTCTACATCATATTCATAAATCTCTTCGATGGACAATTCCGGTCTGGTACGATTCTTGCCGTCGCGGATATTCTTTAAATTTTCAACCAGGTTGCGCCCGATAAACCCATTGGCGCCGGTTACAAGTATCTTCATCTGCCTGCCGCCTTATGCCTTTGCTTTCAGTGCTTCCCGTACGTAATCCGTCGTCATGATCTTCTCTACAACACCGTCTACATCAAGAAGATTTGTATTATGGCTTGTGTAAGCCTCTTTTGCCTCCGTCTGCACTTGTCCTTTGACGAAGTATTTATCGTAATTTAAGTCACGGTTGTCCGCCGCAACACGGAAATAATGTCCCATATCCTCGCTGCGGAGTCTTTCTTCCTTTGTCATCAAAGTCTCATACAATTTCTCGCCGTGGCGTGTACCGATGATGTTGGTTCCCGTATCGCCGAAAAGCTTCTGAACCGCTTTCGCCAAGTCTCCAATAGTGGATGCATCCGCCTTCTGGATAAACAAATCTCCCGGATTGGCATTCTCAAATGCAAATTTCACCAAATCCACCGCCTCGTCCAGATTCATTAAGAAACGGGTCATTTCCGGATTCGTGATTGTAATCGGATTGCCCGATTTAATCTGATCAATGAACAAGGGAATTACCGAGCCTCTGGAGCACATTACGTTACCGTATCTGGTACAGCAGATTACCGTACCACCCTGTTCTGCCGCAACGCGGGAGTTTGCAAAGATTACGTGTTCCATCATCGCTTTGGAGGTACCCATTGCATTGATGGGATATGCAGCTTTGTCGGTACTTAAGCAGACCACTCTTTTCACACCTGCATCCATTGCTGCATGGAGCACGTTATCGGTTCCTTCCACGTTGGTTTTAACCGCCTGCATGGGAAAGAACTCACAGGAAGGCACCTGCTTCAATGCTGCCGCATGGAAGATGTAATCCACGCCCGGCATTGCATCTTTGATGGATCTGGGATCCCTTACATCTCCGATATAGAATTTTACTTTGGACGCATATTCCGGATATTTTGCCTGCAGATCATGGCGCATATCATCCTGCTTCTTCTCATCTCTTGAGAAGATCCTGATCTGTCCGATATCCGTAGTCAGAAATCTTTTCAAAACGGTTGATCCAAAGGAACCGGTTCCACCGGTAATCAGCAGTGTTGCTCCGTTTAATTCGCTCATCTTGCCACTCCTATTATAAGTTGTTTATACAAATACATCTTATTCTATCATATTTTGCTGCAAAGTACACGAACACATTTATGCTTTTGACTTTAGCAGAACATAGAAATCACCCATAACCGCACGCGCAGAAGGAGCCTTGTTTGCATTCACGATATTGTAGAAAAATGCAGCAGGCACTTTACGCTCCTTAAGCAAGGAATATCTCTTGGAATAATAGGTTCGCATCGTGTCTGCCATAACCAGATTCTTTCCCTTCTCGGAATTATAAACCTGATTTGTATATTCACACATCGTAATCTTACGTGAAATTTCTCCCATTCGGCGGCTTACTCCCATTGCCTGTGTCGGTCTGGAAGAATGTTCTGCATGCAACCTCTGCTTCAAAAGAACCTTTTCATAAATCCACAGTGAATCCTTTGCAAGAGCAATATGCCATAAAATACAGTCATGACCGTAATCCCGATTATCATCCCGGCGTATCATTTCAAGCATTTCTTTTCTAAAACAGAACGTACAACCCGGTCTTAAAACATTCCCATAATATCTGAACTTGTTTATTTTTTTAACTTTTCCCGTGTTACTTCTTACTTCGGAAGGAAGTTTTTTATTCTCAGAGTTATCTTCGATCATCAGGCTGTAATTAGATGCCAAAAGCAATATATCTTTATTCTTCTGCATTACGGAAGTCATTTCCTGAATTTTTGACAACTCCCAGATATCGTCTTGATCGCTGAGAAAAATATAGTCACCGGTACACATTTGCATGGCTTTTCTGAAATTCAGTTTCCATCCAAGGTTTTCTTCGTTTTCTACAATTTTGATCTCTACCTGCTCTGATTGGAGTTTAGAGAACTCT
>Ga0247608_10006183_pt1 | contig 12681 bp, 9 predicted proteins | sample 176DNAGHGlowgp2_FD_193490 | JGI IMG/M metagenome (GOLD analysis project Ga0247608, IMG submission 193490) | Sheep rumen microbial communities from Palmerston North, Manawatu-Wanganui, New Zealand - 1766 DNA GHGlow gp2 | ecosystem: Host-associated > Mammals > Digestive system > Stomach > Rumen ... | reverse complement strand
AGCACATCAGACAACTTGGATTGCAACAGCGTATTAAGTTCTGCTCTTGTGGCTCCGCCAAATGAGCGCAGATACTGAATTATCATGTCTTTGAAGTGGAGGTCATTGAAACTCTTGTTTCGAATATACTCTGTCTTTAATTCCTTGTCATCGACAGTCTTGGCGGTATAAGCAGATAGGAACAGCTTTGGATATCGTCACTTGCCACAGAGAGTAATGTGCGGAAAGTGAGTCCACGTAAGATTTGGTACACGCGTGTACCAAATCTCTAAATCACTGAAACACAAGTACAATTGCCTATATGCTCGCAACCCTCATCCTCCTTTGGGTATTGCTTGATGAGATATTGTTGTAATGCTTGTTCTGTCATACTTTGTACGTTTGTTAATCCGACTTATATATAACGCTTGTTGCCTGCTAAATATGATTCCTTCGTTTGATAATTCTCAGGAATCGCTTGTTAATCCGAAGAACTTTTGTGTGATTTATACATCATCTCATACTTTGGAGAAGAATAGTCAATATACATATCAAACTCTGCTATACCTTTTGCCTTGGCAATCTTATGCAAGCGTTCTTTATTCTCATTGGAAATATGTACTCCATAATAAATTGCCGTAGGTTTGTAATTGATGGATGTGATATTTTCCACTAAATAGTTTCTTGTAGAATAGTCTACAAGGCGCCACTCATTTTCATACTCCCATTGCCTTGATTTATGCAAAGCACATTTTGTATGAGAAAGGATGTCTGGATTTGGTGCACTAATGCCAAACATTTTCAAAAAAGCCCATGCCATGTATTGAGAAGCATCGTAACGTATATCATCATATATTACAGGATATAACCCAACCCCCTCTTTAATTCCTTTTGTTAGTGTTGGACGCATTTCGTATTCTAATGCAAATCCTTTATGATAATCAGCATAATGACTCCACATTGTTATAGATTGTACTGACTCGCAAAAACATGCAATAGAAACAAACCGTTTACTAGCATCTGCTAAAAGAGGATATAAGAAATCTATTGTTTGCACCATTTGGCTTTTATAAGTAGCAAGAAAATCTTTCTTTTCTTCGAAGTCTGTTGCCAATATTTGCTCTTTTATCTTCTCTACCATGCCCTTAGGAAATGAATCTTTCACATTGTTTGTGAAATCATTTCCTTCTTCAAGATATTTTTTCAACTGAACAAGGGTATTCGGTTCCAATAAGGCATTCACGTAGTTTTTTACACCATCAATATCATACCTAACTAGCGTATCATAGGGATCGTTAAACAGGTCAGCAGATACTGCATAAATAGTATCTTTTTGAAATGCATCTATTTGCTTCTCAGTACAAGACCTATAGCGGAATAAGCTCTGGGGCATCATCTGTGTTAACGCGTCACTAATAGGCAACACGCTGTCATAAAGAATTTTAGGGTCTGTACCTTCTTGTATTTGGATTCCATCAAGCCGTTTTGCAAATTCTTCTCGATTCATTGTGCATGTTAATATTCAACTTTAATATCTTTGTCCATACAGCTTCGAAACATTATTCATAGTAATAAGTTCACCATGACGCATGTTTTGGAAAATGTTCACCCACTCGTTACCAAGTGATACAAACTCGCCCAGCTTCAGACACATCTTGCCGTCTTCGATGGTTAATCGTGTTATTTTATAATAGCCGTCAATATCACCGCCTACCATCGGAAGGAGGTAAACGGCTTCGAGAATGTTCACGTTTGGCAAGGTTTCCATGACGTATTTCTTAGCCTTATGCTCCAAGAATGTCTGGTAGTCTGCATCCGTTTTCCTGACAGTAACGGTAAACACATTCTTCGACTCAACAGACTTCGGCTGAGTATCGGTATAATACAAACCTCTCTGCGGCACACTCATTTCAAGTTGTTCAATGACGCTTTCGTCAAGGAGTACTTTGCGAAGGTGATTTTCTAAGAGCAATCCGCTTTCCTCGTTTGGCAACAATGGATATGCACCGATATTCACTTCTTCAATGGATTTCAGGAAGTATGGCAACTGCTCATTGTGATTCTGTATTTGTTCTAATAATCGGTGTTCATCCATTCTTCCGGGGAAGAGAATGTACCCACCTATGATTTCTTTCGAGAAACGTTGCTCACCACGCTTGCCATAATAGATGGCATCACGATAGTGGTGCATCGCGTTGATGGTCTCAGGTTTTGGCTCGTCTTGCACGTTGCCCAGTGTTGCATCGTCATCGCCACGGACACTATATTTCGCATCGTAGAGATAGGTCAACGTGATGTCACGCTCGTTCTTGTGAATGTGCATCACAATATCAGGTTTCTGCTCTGTCGTGGCAGAACGTATCTCATACTCATCGCCTTTCCTATCAAACGAATACTGATATCCCACCTCCACCAAATCGCCATTCTCAGGATTAGTGTAAGTAATATGCCCACTAAGTGTGCCACCGTTAAACAAGTCGAAAGCATTCTGCGTGTCTTCATGAACATACTTTTCAAGATGCTCTTTGTTATGGACATCTATACCCAACACCTTGCAGACAAGTTGCTTCACCTTCAGGAAACACCACAATTCATAAAGCCGCCAGATAGGCTGCACACCTACGCTTGTATCACCTTGTATCAGGTCGAGGCCGTTTTGTAGCATAATCCAATAGCGATAAACCTGCGAGTAGCCGCTGCGCTGCTGAAGCACCATGCTCTGCTGACGGAACCCATCAAAGTGTCCGATGCTATTGAAGAACGAGTTTCGCCGAAGCATTTCCAGTTCCTTCTGCTTCTCCTTCAGATTCTCTATCTCGTTATCCGATGTTCCATCTCCAAGCCTTTGCATTAACAGCGAAAGACGCTCAGTGATGCGTTGGAGTGTATATTTCACGAAGCGGTTCTCCCTTGTATCCAAAGTCGCTTCCGTTTGCTCCGTCCTATAATATTTCCTCAAAGCCTGTTCTTCATCATTCAGACGGTCATTGCTGAATTGTTCTGCCAACATGGGTGTCCAGCCTTTGATGCGCTCGGCTCTTCGGTATTCCTCATATTGGCGCATCTTGTTATGTGGCTGATGAATAATGAAACGAACCGCCTGCACATAACTATCCACAATCTGCTTGAACACCGACAGCCAAATCAGTTCGTTATTAGCTTCACGCCCCATCTCAAACTGCTGAAAGGTCAGTGTAAGATAGCGGAAAACCAAGTCACCATATTCTGCCCTTATCTGCTGAATGATAATGTCAAGGTCGTGTTTCGTATCGAGTTTAGGCGAAAGCACGTCGAACTCTATCTTGTGTCGTATGTACTCGTTGGCGGTATTCTTGTAGGCGAACTCCAAGGCAAAGTGACCTGGCTGGTTCAAGAAGTCAAGACTGCTACTGACGACGTACTCACCCGATGCCGTCTGAACAGTGTTGAACATCGCCTCCACCTCTTTGTTGGGATGAATGATGCGCGGTTCCTCTGCAGCATCAAAAAACGTCAGTGTGAGGTTATACTTGTGGTCTTCAAAGAAGACTGGTCGGGCCTCATGCCAGTCAGCCTCAGCCACCTCGTCCATCGCTTTGCTGTCAGCATTATACACGCTCAGCCTACCGCCACTCGCCATCACATAATTGCAATACCGCGCTGGAGGAAGTTGCTTGGCTCTCACCTTGAACTTCCGCCACGACAACCCTATATCCGTGCTGTTGGCTTGGATGACATAGGCATTATGATATTTGTATTGCAATAGTTCCATACGTTGTTAGAAGAAGTTGGTATAATAGTTCGCCAGTTTGTCATCCATCTCCTTCAACTTGCGAAGAACTTGGTTGTAGAGCGAGTTAGCATCAATATCCTCTTCGGGCTTAAAGTGGCTCACCACGAAGGTCTGCAAATCCTTCAGCACATTGCTCCTGCCTTTTTGCGTTTCCAACTGCTTCTGCTCACCCTGCACACGGGGCAGCACCTTTTCCAACAGGATAGCCAGTGTGGCTTCACCTATCAGCCCTTCTATTTGGTCTGGCTCTGGGAAGTTGGCACGCTCTATCAATGTGCTCAGATAAAGCACCAACTCGTTCTGCACACGGTAACTGACACGGAACGGTGTTTCATTCAGTATGCCATTGATACTGTCTGCTTCGGCCGTTCCATCAGAATCACCCAACAATTTTGGGATGTGAGTAGAAATCACATCTTTGTATTTGGCAAACCGCGTATCGTCCAGCACTTCGTATGCCCGAACAAATTCAGCTTTGAATGCTTCAAGCGGTATCGGCTCGTCCCTGTATTCCAACAGCATCTTGCTCTCTGGCGAGAACATTTCCGACATCTTGCCGCCATTCATCTCAATGGTAAAAGCACGGTCAATCACTTTCCGCGAGAACTGATGTGTGGTGTCGTCCATATTCACCGTACCAATCACAAAGAGGTTGTCGGGCAACGTCAGTCCGTTCTCTTTCAGATATGTAATGATTTCCGTGTCCTTTTCAGAATACAAGAACTCCATCTTGTACTGTTTGTTGCCTTCAATGATGTCGCCATCTTCCTTCACCAACACTTTCTTCTGTAACTCGCAGTTACTGAAGCGGTCTTTGCTCAACAGATATTGGGTTAATATCCCGTTTCCGACTTTCTTCCTTGTTTCCAATACGCTTAGAAACTCAGCGAAATACTGCTCCACAGGTGCAAGGTTCATTTCATCCAAGCAAAGGAAGAACGGCACATCCTTATTCTGCGTTGCCTTATATGCAAAACGGATAAAGTCTGTCAACTCATACTTCCCTGACAACGCACTGTAATATCCCAACAATTCAGTTGAGTCATGCCAGTTAGGTTTCACCTCCACCAAGCAATAGTTTCCTGGCGTAGTTCCACCTTCATTCCGCAGTTCTCCATTGGGGCAAGTCATAAATGCCAATTCCTGAACTTTTTGGCTTTTGCCTGTTCCTGAGATGCCTGCTAGAAGAAGGAAAGGTTTAGTACGGAGGGCAGTGATATAATAATTATTTTTCTTTTCAATATCAGAGAACCTAAGCACTTTTTGAGCGACCTTTTTGTGCTGTAAAGGTTCCATTTTTATATTCAGTGTGTTTACTGCCCATTTTGTAAAGGGACTCTCATGCACACTACAAAGCTTTTCATACGAGTAGTTTCCGTTTTCATTTCCGACTATAAGTAATGTGTTTAGCCCGCTATACTGTTGCTCCAATGCTCGATTAAGTATCGTCTTTCTGTTGACGCCAGAATCGCATACAAAAACGACAATGCTAGCCTTATGTTTAAATTGTTCTGCAACCCGATTGCCTATTTGCTTGTCTTCCTTAATATGAGAAACTGTAGCATCTAAAGAGAAGGATTGCATAAACCAATCTTTCATGCCATTCCCCTTTGAGGAATTTCTAGGATTTGCACTCAATAATGAGTTAATTGTTGTCTCAAATGATTCTTTTGTAATACTTTCCATATTATTTACTCATGAATTCAATATGTTGTTTTATTGCTTTTTGGAAAAATGCAGGACTATGCATTCCTCCCTCTGAAAGTCTTTTGTCAAATCCTATTGTTGCTTTAAGAGACAATGGCTTTCTTGGAAATATAAGAAAATCAGTAAGCGAGATTCTTGCTTTGCTAGAAGGGTATAGAGTAGCTTTTGATTCCATTCGAATGCCATTTAATCCCCAAGCAGATTTTGGCCAAGCTTTCTTTGTATGTAGTTCTTTGTCTTTGGATGCATCGTATTTTTGAGGAGATAATATTTTGTTAGCAATCCATTCTACTGTGTCAACAGTCACAGCATTTCCCACAAGTTTCCATCTGTATGAGGATCTAGACAAAGTTTCGGCAGGAAGAGTCCAGTTTTCTGGAAAACCCTGTAAACGTTCAGCGTCTCTAATGTCAGGCGAAGATATTTCTCCATCAGGAAATGCAATGGCTGGAGGTGATGGGATTCCAATCGTTGAGCCTGCCTTAAGTGTGGGTATTCCATCTTCAACAAGCCCAAGGGCATGCTTTCCTTCTGTCCAATAAAAACCTATCGGATAATTAAACTCTTGGTAATTCACTTTTCCATATGAACGCTCAGATTCACCACTAAGGATAACATCTCTTGGATCATGATGTAGGGATGCTACAACATATACCCTGCATCGATGTTGAGGTACAAAAGAAATGGAGTCTATAGTGCGATATGCCCAGCGATACCTTAGCTTTTCAAGTTCATCAACTATCGTCTTTATCGCTTCCCCTCCATTTAGATTAAGCATGAAAGAAACATTTTCAAAAACGACCCATTCAACTTTGTTGCCTTGCAAGAGCCTAAAGACTTCTTTTACCAGTGAAGAACGTGTTCCTGAAAGTCCTAATTTTCCCCCGACGGAACTCAGGTCTTGACATGGAAACCCCGCACACAAAATATCCGTTCCTTTAGGGATGGATTTCATTTTACACACATCGTCAACAATAGGGATATTTGGAAGGTTTTGTTTTAGAACATGTTTTGCAATATCATCTATTTCGCACATAAGAGTTGTATTAACATCTATTTTTTTAAATGCCAATTCGAAACCTCCTATACCTGCGAAGAGGCTTACCATGTTCTTGGGGGGCTTTGTTTTATATGTCATTTGGATATTTTAATCACTTGTTTGATTATCAACTCTATCAATTTAGGAGGAACGCTTTCACCAATAATCTGACAACATAGGTTTCTCCTAATGGGTTTACCATTAATTTCAAACTTGAAAACATAGTCGGTTATTGTTTGCAATACCATTGCCTCGTATATAGAAAGAGTTCTATTTTGGTCTGGATGCAGTTTTTTATCAGAAGCTTCATATTGAAAGTTTTGAGTAATGGTTCCTGCAGGAGTGTCCCATGTCATCCTCCGATATGCGCTATCAAATCCTTTAATAATTCTTCTTTTACCTGTCTCTTTGTCAATCATGGTTGGACGAGGCAGGAGAGCACCACATTTTTCACAATAAATTGGAGTGTTCTTTCGAGATTGGTGACGCCCATCCATCATGCACATGCCATGACGTGGAGTCCCATCATATCCGCAACTCACACATTGATTATTATATGCAGTTTCGTTGTATGGCGTATTTTCAACCCACCAAAACTTTTCTTTTTTCATAATTGGAACCATATGCCATGGGATTGTTGGGCATTCATTTTTACCAGCCTCAGAAGATAATTTTGGCAAATCTCCAATAACCTCTTGAAGTGTCACCCATTTCTTTTTTCCTCCTATACCTGACTCAGAATGAGTTTTGGAAGGTAAAAAAGTATCTTGGGATTCAAAAAATAGTTTCCCTTTGGTTGAACGTGTAAAAATTGTTATAAGTCTTTCGCGTTTTTGGGGAATACCATAATCTGCGCAATTAACAATTTCTGCTTTTCCACAATATTCATCAGACAGCTGAGATGTGATATATTCTATGATATTCACATATTTATTATTCTCAGTTCTAATTATTGTGTTCTGCATCTCTGGGACATTTTCCAAAAGGACCCATTCAGGACGCAATTTTTTTATAATATACAAAGTTGGAATAATCAGGCGATTTCTTGGGTCTTCTTTTGGTCTTCTTCCATCACGAATTTCTTTCTGGATCTTACCTATGCTATTAAATGACATCCCCTGACATGGTGGAGTTGCATAAATAAGAAATGGGCTACCAACTTCCTTCGATTTCCATGTGCTTATTATTTCATCTTTCAATTGCCATATATCTCCACACAAACTTTCTGTTTCTGGATAATTTTCTTGATACAAAGTACAACGCTCCTTTAGTAGCTCATTGCTCAGGAGTATATCCATATTACAAGCTTTAATACCAAGTTCCCCTATCCCTGCAGAGGAAAAAAGGCTTAGAACATTATACTTGCTTTTTCTGTGCTGCACCACTTCTATTTTTTATTTTCAATTTACCTACTATCTGCTTTGCAGTTACCCACTAAGTGAATAGTAGTTACCCTCTAACTCTGTTTATGCTTTATTCAACAAACTAATGATTCGTGCTTTTATATTCTCATAGGTGATATTTAGTCGACTTTTTGCAATAGCAGTTAGCCTTGAAGTATGTGCCAAAGCATCCCTTATAGGTTTATACTCTGCAGCATCCCTTCTAAGTGTAGCCTTTTTTATCCTATCAGTTTCATCATCAGCTAAGTATGCTAAATTATCCATATCTAAATGTGACAAATCGGAATCGTCCTCACGTATATCAAAGTTGATATTAGCGTTTTGCTTAGCAGTATCTGCCTTTGCTTTCCAATCATCAATCTTATTTTGAACATTCTGAGGAATTGCAATTTTCTTTTCTACGATATATTTACGTAGTAGATTTTCCGAAACGAAACACTCGCCATAAGACGACAAATTAAACTCCGCATCTTCGCTGATTGCCTTTATCCAACCATCAACTTTTTTTCGACTCTTACTGTTAGCTTTTGAAGGTTTGAAATCCTCAACAACGGCATTAAAGAGTTCTTTCGATTTCCTCTGTTTTTTAGTCATTCTTGGATTTTCAGAGTCTCCATCTTGATTTATTTCCGTACGCCACACGTCCCAATCATTAATAATCGTCTTAAGTGCGACGTCCAACTTGACCAACAAATCCTTGAACTTAGGATCATCAGGAACAACACCTTCACGGCTACTTGTAAAGCGGTCAGTGTCATCGTCCAAATCATCAAAATGGACTTGTCCATAAAGGTAACTTTGTACGATTCGCGCTATTGGAATATGTCTTAAAATGTCTTTTTCTCTCAATCTACCATTTACATATAAGTCTATTGTGGCTTTTTCATCTGTACCACTAATTTTTATGTCTGATGGCGTTTCAACAGAGGCTATAAAACCTTTAATCTCTTTATTCCCTAATGGGAGTATCTTTGATTTCTTGAACTCACCTTCGTTGATATAAGGATCGTCAACAGAATTTAATATCCACACAAACTGTGTTTTCTCTTTTATAGAATCTAATTCTTTTATTGTAACCAAATTCTCATTAATATAGATATTGAAACTTGGGTCTTTCAATGAGAATCGGAAATATAGTGCGACTAATTTCGTGATATATTCAACCCGATTGCGAATACCATCTTTCAAGCCTTCAAAGAAAATAACTGTACCTTTCTTTCCTAATCTTTCGTCATATTTTGAAACCAAAGAATCAGAGGGTTGTCCCAAACTATAATCTGTTGACGATACATCATCTTTAATTGCCTTATCCAATCCGGAATTATCAATGACGCCACCAACGATAGTTGCGCCTTCTGCCTTTGACAAAACTGTTATTTTTTGTGCACATGACAACAATGCTAGTTTGCCAATTCCTTTCCTTCCTATAAAAGGGCGATTTAATTTAGTATGTGTTTTGTTGTCTTTACGTTTGGAATAACCAATTTTTAAGAACTTGTTTTGGAAATCGCTTTCATTCATTCCATCGCCGTCATCTCTAACGATTAGAATTTTTGAATCGCGATCAATTGTTATATAAACATTGTTAGCGTCAGCGTCCCATGAATTTGAGATGGCTTCTCCAAGAACCGTCATAAAACTTCTATACAAGTTTCTACCAAGATGGTTTAAGATACTCAAAGAAATGTTAAAATTGTATTGTTTCATAATGGAGTATTTCTAATATGTTGTATAATACTTTCTGCTATCACTTCTCCCAATCTTGGTGGAACAGCATTACCAATATAACGAGAAGCCTTTACCAAAGAAACTTCTTGCTCGTTTGGGAAAAACTTATATGTTAACGGGAATGTCTGGAACAAGGCTGCTTCTCTAGCGGAAATAGCCCTGTTTTGTTCAGGATGTCCAAAACGACCGTTTCCTATACCTGTACAAAGTGTCGTCATCGTTGGCGCAGGTTCTTCCCAAACCATACGCCCATAAACACTGCCAAAACTTTTGCCACCTTCTTTTTTGTGGCAGGCCAAAAGCAAATCTTCAGGCCAATCTTTCCAACTACCACCATAAGGTGTTGCTATCATTCTTTGCATATTCAATGGGGACAAAGCACGACATCTGTGTAAAGCATCATTTGGGCTACTTTCTCCTGCCTCTAATGGAGGCAGATTGCCGATAGCATCCCGAACCGTGACATAATCTTCTTTTTTATGAGTAGCTGGTATCAAAGTTATTTCTCCAAATCGGGAAGCCAATAAAACTAAACGCTTACGTGTCTGTGGGATGCCATAATCCGGACAGAAGACAACTTGGTATTTCACGTAATAATGCTCGTCTTGCAATGTTCTCACGAAATCCGCTAAAACGGATTTTAACTTGAACGAAGCAATGGCCGGTACATTTTCCATCGTCACAATATCTGGCTGCACTTCTTTTACTAAGCGACCAAATTCATATAACAAGTTGTATTTATCTTTGTCTTTGTTCTTGTTCTTAAATGCATACGAAGAGAAAGGCTGGCATGGTGCACATCCGGCCAAGACCTTGATTGCTTTCTTGGAATAGAATGGCAGTATGTCATCTTTCGTGACTTCCCTTATATCCTTATAGACAAACTTTGCTTCATTATTTGTTTCGTAAGCATACTTACAAGTCGCATCCAGGTCAAAGCCTTCAAGAATCTTAAACCCTTTTGACTTCATGCCATAACTTAGCCCGCCTATTCCACAGAATAGGTCAACGACTTCTATAGAAGGTAGTCTGCCTCGTCTTTTATGAATAGTATGTTCTGCCATAATTCCCTATTCTTTCTCAGTCCACAATAATTCATCCACGCTGACACTAAGAATCTGTGCCAGTCGGATGAACATCTCTACATTAGGTTGGGCGGCGTTTGTCACCCATTTAGATATAACCGCAGGGTCTTTGTTAAGGATTTCCGACAGTTGTTTGTTGGTCATTCCCTTCTCTGCAAGTACCACCTTTAGGCGGTTGATCCTTTTACGCTCCATTCGTATGCTAATAATTTCGATAATTCGCTTTCGCTTGATCATCAGCAAGTAAACTTGAACGATGCTTGCTTAACCGCGAATTTGGCTACAAATATACACAAAAAAACTAAAAGTCAATGTTCATTAATTAAAAAAGTGGTAATTCTGAATCAAAAAAATGTGTTTATATTCAATAATCCATGCCTATTCGGCGTTTTTCATACCTGTTTGTTAGTTCTACGACCTCATGTAGAATTTATACAAACTCCATCATGTATTTCTCCAACTTACATACAAGTGCCATTGCCCTACGTTCAGAGGAGTGTCTTTTCAACTCTTCTAAAGTTTGATAATTCTGACGAGAACAAAATGTAAATAGCGATGGCGGTAGTGGCGGTAGCCAAACGCACATTGGAATGAGGAGACTGCGGGACTCTGAGTGATCCACTCTTAGTCAAATACGACAATGTTATTTGAAAATATGACTGGCGGAATGAAAATTCTGATGCTCGTATTGTTTAATAAGTGCATCAGAAATTTGAAGAACACTTACGTATTTCGCAAAAACATATAACCATATAACATGATGTGGATCCAATGCCCTTGTACAAAGGGATTGAGCCATGTTACATGTTGCTCAAACATGTAACATACATGTAACATACATATAACATTTGGGTTAGAAGCATGTTATATGTATGTTATATGTTCAGCAAACATATAACATGCGTTAAAGCCTCTGGTTATCGGGGTTTGCGCCCTGTCATGTTATATGGTTATATGTTTTTGCGAAGCCTTGGGCTCCATGGGTCGAAGGTACGGACTTCAAGACCCTTGGGGATTATCTCTAAGCCCCTTGGGGATAGTTCCTTTACCCCCAAAGGAATGCTTTGCGTGACCCATGGGAGGCATCGGAGTACCCCCATAACAGATATCGGAACAATGAAAAAAAGGACCTGGCGCTGTCCCAGCGTCAAGGTCCCTCGCAAACTTGAACTCACGTTCGAGTTTGTCTTCGGCTCGGCAGAACACAAGCGGTCTTGGTTCTGCTCCCGCCTTTCGCAAACTTCAAACAACCAAAAAAAGAAGTAGTTGCCTGAATCTCTTTTTATCGGATGAACAGCAGTTCACGATACTTAGGCAGCGGCCACAGAGCGTCGTCAACGATCAGTTCCAGTTTGTCAATCTGATAACGGATATCGTCGAGTTTCGGTTCCACCTTGTCGTGGTAGGCAATCGCCTTCTCATGCTCATCCATAATCTTGTTTGCCAGTTTACGGGCATTGACCAGTTCCTCCACCTGACGCTCGATAGACGAGGTGCGCTCGGCAATCTCCTCAATCAGTTTGAGGTTACGAGCTGACAACTTCTCCGCCTTGTCCACAGGGAATACCTCCGCCATGTTCTCCACATTCTTCAGGAGCTGGCTCTGGTAGCGGGTGGCGACAGGGATGATATGGTTCATGGAGATGTCGCCCAGTACACGAGCCTCAATCTGTATTTTCTTTGTGTAGGTCTCCCATTTCACCTCGTTACGTGCCTCCAGCTCCTTCTGGGTCATCACACCCAGGCTCTCGAACATCTGGATACTCTCAGCGTCAAGGTAACGCTCGAAAATCTTCGGGCAAGACTTCTCCACATCCAGTCCACGCTTGGTAGCCTCTACGACCCACTCGTCGCTATAGCCATTACCGTCGAAGCGGATGGGCTTGCAAGTCTTGATATCCTCACGGAGCACGTCGATGATCGCATGGAAGACAGCGCTATGCTCGGTACCAGCCAGTTCCTTCTCAT
>Ga0247608_10006182_pt1 | contig 12682 bp, 9 predicted proteins | sample 176DNAGHGlowgp2_FD_193490 | JGI IMG/M metagenome (GOLD analysis project Ga0247608, IMG submission 193490) | Sheep rumen microbial communities from Palmerston North, Manawatu-Wanganui, New Zealand - 1766 DNA GHGlow gp2 | ecosystem: Host-associated > Mammals > Digestive system > Stomach > Rumen ... | reverse complement strand
GTTCCGCTCCAAAAACATCCTCACATATATTTATACGTTGAAGCCTGAAAAATGGCAATATGATTTTTTACTCATGGCTTCTTATCTTATCAATTTAGAATTCTAAAGGAGCAGACCTCCTTTAATTTTCTTTGAAAATATGCGATAGTATAAGCGCATTCGAAGAGCTGATGGTATATTTCCGCTAAATCTTCTATAACAGTTTTCATCGGTCCAATACTTATAGACGTAGCAAGCCCCCTCGTCTTTCGAGATCTAAAAGCAAACGATTTCTCATATCATATACCTTTTCCTCTCCACTTGCTGACGTCTCACAAGTTCTGCAAAACACCCTTCTTTTGCAATAAGCTCATCATAGGTTCCGTCTTCAACGATCCTTCCTGCGTCAAGTACGATTATTCTGTCACAGTTCTTTATTGTTGACAGCCTGTGGGCGATCACAACCCTCGTACATTTCAATGAATCAAGAGAATCCGATACCTGTTTCTGAGTTATGTTATCAAGGGCACTTGTAGCCTCATCAAACATCAGTATCTTAGGCTTCGGCGCTATCGCTCTTGCTATCATAAGACGCTGCTTCTGTCCTCCGGATATGCCTCCGTTTCCTTCGGAGATAAGCGTGAACATATTCATGGGCATCTGGCGTATATCATCGGCAATACCCGCCATTTCCGCTGCTTTCCATGCATCGTCAAGCGTCAGTTGCGGTGCTGATATCACGATATTTGAATATATATCTCCGAGGAAGAGCGAACCGTTCTGCATCACTGTTCCGATCTTACTGCGAAGCGACTTGATATCTATACTGTTTATATCTCGCCCGTCATAATACACTGTTCCCTTCTGCGCCTTCTCAAATCCGAGCATAACACGCATCAGGGTTGACTTGCCGCATCCTGTCCTGCCTGTTATGGCAATGTACTCGCCCGGTCGTATCTTAAGGCTTAAGTCATCAAGAACAGGCGGCATGTCATCGCTGTAACGGAATGTAACATTATTAAGTTCAATACCACCGGACAGATTTTCAATCACCGGTTTTTCTTCAGAGACTTCAGGGGCATTCTCAAGGATCGGACGTATCAACTCGAGCATCGGCATTATCTGTGATGCCGGCTCTATTATCGGGATCAATGCAGTAAGGGCTCCGCTTACCATTGCAAAAGCAACATTAAATGCGTAGTACTGACCTGTATCAACATGGTTTTTGATAGCTGAATAATAAATGACCATGGTTCCGATCAGTGATATTGCAGTTATCACAGCAGGGTAAACCTTCAAGAACAACGGCGGATCATAAAGATAAGCCGACTGAGCGGCATAAGCATTTCCCCACTTGGAAAAAGCTCTTCTTTCTGCTCCGGCCAGCTTGATCTTTTGTATTCCGGTCAGGAGCGAATAAGACATACCGCTCTCTTTGGCGGCGAGTTCCTTCTGCGTCATATTTATCTTCGATTTAAATACAAACACCAATATCATGACGAGCATCTGCAGTCCTGCCACAATAAATGCTGGAACTGCAAGAGAAGGTGCAAAAGATGCTATCTGAAAAACATAAATAAATGAAAACAGCGCGGTTACAAAGCCTGAAAGCCCCATATTTATGAGTTGTGTAACAAAGAGATCCATGTTCTGCACACGTTTTGCAAGATCCCCGGGTGAATAAGCCTTAAAGAAATCACTCGGCAGAGTAAGAATCCTCATCATGGTCGCTGATTCAATGTTTATATTCAGCCTTAATGATATTCTCTGAAGGAACAGCTCCTGCACAGTACCGAAAAGCTGACCTGAAAGCGAAGCAAGTATCATAAATAATGCTATAGCAACAAGCGCCTGAACACTTCCTATCGAAACTATATCGGAAAACAGAATCTGTGTGATCCACGGAATAAGCATACCGACAGCGGTCGCTATAACGGCAAAACCAAAGTAGCCTGCCTTACTCGGACCATCTACTGTATTTATGATGTATCTATACATGTCCCTCATGGTAAGGGCTTTTGTGGGAAATGGCTTATAAAAAGCAATTGCTTCATCTGAGAACAGTTTCTCTTGGGCCGCACTCACTTTTGCCATTACACCCGTTTCGGGTTCAAGATATTTATACCCGATAGCTCCGGAAGGTATGAGCGCTGTAGGCTTTCCGCTTTCTTTAATGGTTGTGAGCATTGGCCCGGACGCATCTTTTCTCCAACCTTCCTTAAGTGTGACCTCCCTTGTCATTATCCCGTGTGGGCGAAGCAGAAATTCAAGAACTTCATCTATAGACTTTATCCTGTCCGGGACTTCCATTTCCTTTACATGATAGTACTTAAGAACGGCGCCTATTGCATCTGTCGCCTGTCCCCTTTCATCACGGTATGCAGCTGTAAGACGCCGGCCCATTACAGAGCCCGCGATCCTTAAACACGATTCTTCAAAAGCATCGAGATCATTTGATTTTCTTATATCTATCTGCTCTTCAAACCAACTCATGTATGGCTTCTCCCGTTTATTCGCTTGTAACAAGCTTTGTATACATACCGCCTTGAGTCATCAGTTCATCATGCGTACCTCGTTCGATGACTTTTCCATTATCAAGCACGATTATCTCGTCGCAGTCCCTTATGGTCGAAAGTCTGTGTGCTACAACAACACAGGTTATTCCTCTCTCCTTGATTGAAGAAACAACATCATATTCCGTCTGTGCATCAAGGGCGCTTGTTGCCTCATCCATGATTATGACTGTGGGATCCTGAGCAAGGACTCTTGCTATCTCAAGCCTCTGTCTCTCTCCGCCGGAGAAGTTGCGTCCTCCATCCGTAAGTCTGTACTGATATCCTCCGTCACGCTTCATGATATCCTCATGTATCTGTGCATCCCTTGCAGCAAGGATCATTTCAAAATCCTCGATGGAGCTGTCCCACATCTTAATATTGTTGGCAATGGTATCTTCAAAGAGTATGATGTCCTGATCGACCACGGCAACGGATCCTGTAAATGCATCCCTGTCTATCTCTTCGATACTTTTACCGTCAAACAGTATCTCGCCTGACCATGGTTGATACAGACCGGAGATAAGATAGCTTAATGTGCTTTTGCCACAACCGGAATTTCCAACAAAAGCCACACTCTTTCCTTTATCAAGAATCAGCGAAAAATCCTCTATCAGAGGCGGGGACAGATGCGAATATCCGAATGTGACATTCTTTAATTCGAGTTTGCCTGAGAGCTTTCCTCCGACCCCCCTGTCTTTTTTCTCACCGGTCCCGGTCTTTTCCAACAGTACCGGATCTTTCGGGTATTCCATTACATCGTCGATACGCTCCATCTGCGAGCGCATTTCCTGGAGCTGTTGTCCCGCATCTATAAGTGACTGTGCAGGAAGCAGGAACTGTACAAGAAACCCCTGGAACGCAAGGACCATACCTGACGTGAATTCGCCTTTGATGATAAGATATACTCCCATCAGGATAACAACGTCATTGACTAAAACCATCACGACCTTCGGTATCTTCCCCAGATATGCATCAAGCTTTGCATACTTAACATGCTGTGTATTGACGCTCGCCTCATACCCGGACCACTTTCTGAAAAATCCGTTTTCTGCCCCGCTTGATTTGATAGTCTCAATCATCCCTATGCCCGAGAGGGTGGATGAAAAGAGCTTAGCATCATCACGCATCATTACACGGGTAACATTTATACGTTTTGCGGACACATAGATTGCGATCAGCACATTTATTATGATTGAAACAAGCCCGATGGCTGTCATTGCAACAGAATAGCTGAGCATCACGCCCAGATAAAAGACCAGCATTGCCGTATTGATCACAAGAGGTGCAAAAGTATTGACCAAAAGTGTTGCTATTACTTCATTCGCAAGGCGGCGTTGCTCGATATCACCAGCGAACCTCTGTGAGAAGAATCTCAAGGGAAGCTGTATCACATGCCAAAAGTAAGTAGTATTGCCCACTGCCGCAAACTTGCCGCTGATACGCAGGGAATACACTGCTGTGATCCACGCCGCAACTATCTGTATGACAGTTAGAATGGCAAGAGAGAACATAAATGGATTTACAAGTTTCGGATTATATCCTGAGAGCAGGTTATCCATAAAGAAACGTGCAAACCCGGCCGAGAGTATCGCAGATATGGATGTAATGGATGTCGTTACCGCAACAAATGTTACAGCTGAGCCTGTTCCTTCCATACGCTTCCTGGCAAACGCTAACATGCTCTTCTGGCTCCCCGATGGTTCAAAGTTCTCTCCCGGTGAAAATACAATGCAGACACCGGTAAATGACCTGTCAAAATCCTGCTCCGAAACTACAACATCTCCCATTGCGGGATCGTTAATATATGCCTTTCCTTTTTTAAAACCCTTAAGGACAACGAAATGGTTGAAATCCCAATGTATTATGCACGGAAAAGTCGCATTCCTTTTTAGCTGATCCGGCTCGTATCGGAAGCCTTTGGAGATAAGGCCATATGTCTTAGCCGCCCTCGAGATATTCCCCGCTTTAGCTCCGTCCCTTGATACACCGCAATCCTCACGCACCTGTTCAAGGGGGATCCATTTGCCGAAATAAGCCAGCGCCATGGCAAGGGAAGCCGCTCCGCACTCAAGGTCTTCCATCTGCATTACCACCGGAACTTTGGCAATTCCTTTTTTTACCGGTTGTTTTATCTTTGCCTTATTTATCATAATCTTTCTTTCAGACCTTATCTGATCACATAATCTATAGGTGCTACGATTTCAACACCGTTTGGAGTGTTTACTTCTATCTTTCCGAACACACCCCATATGATCATTCCGGCAAGAAGAGCTATAGTCGCAGACAGAATAAGCCACACCGATGGTGTCGTCACCTTAATGTAATCATCAAGCTGTTCCGGAGATGATACTCTCTCTATGCTCTTTTCGCGAAATATCTGTCTTGATTTCATCTATATACCTCCGATACAGATAATTGTTTAACTTATATTTCCCACGCCCAAATTCCTGATCAAGCCTTTCTATTACCTTTTTGTTTTTCACGATCTGTCGTAATCACTTAAAAGGTATTTCGCCTTTGAGAAAATGAGGATCGAAATTCGTCTAAGCCTTTAATCAACGGTCAATAGTCCGATGGATTGTAGGCGGGATACCGCCCTGTCTCATCCCCGGGCACCTTAAAAGCGTAGTAATTTCCCTCATCATCGGTTCCGATCCCAAGTTCCGGGTAGTTAAGATCTTTATTCCCCAGCAAGCGAAGGACCGCCGTTTTAAGAGACTCGAAACCGAAGATATGCCACTGAAGCATACGCCGTATCTCCCAGTGATCGAATCCCCTCGGTAATGATCTGATAATATCAGACCGCGTCTTTTTGTATATGAGGCCGCAGACTATGGTTATTATGAATACAGGGATCAATCCCGGAAACATACCCGGAGTATACGTGATCTCATCAGATCCCCCGGGCATAATGAGTAACGGCAGGAATACCGGAAAAACCACAATGAGCAGATATATAAGGGCAATGATCGACGCTAACTGCATCACTATGTGGATCGTCCTGTGGTGCTCCGGCTTTGTCACCAGGCTTACATTATTAAGTTTCCTAAAGTCCGTATTTCCCACCTTATATGATCTGCGCTTTGGGCGCACAGGCTGTGCCTTAATATTTTCCCCGGTATTTCCGGTATTCTGTGAGTAGGCGGCTTTCACCGGTTGACCGCAGTTCGTGCAGAACTTTGCGCCTTCACCTGTTTTTTGCCCGCAATTCGTACAATATGCCACGTTTTAAGCCCTCTTCATCATTTATTCATTCTGTGCGAGGTAATCTTCCAGTTCATATGCGGATATTTCACCGTCAACTATCTCCATGATGATAGGATCACATTCTGTCACATTACCAAAGATATCCTCTATTTCCAGCATATAATAGAATTTGCCGTCACCCATATCCTCATCCAGCATCTCTGTGTCCTCACTCCATACAATGCTGCCCAGGATCACGTCCTCAGGGTCTTCATCCTCGTCTGACTCCATATCAAAGGAATAGAAGATAAAGTCGATCTTGTCCCCTTCTTCAAGAGGATGGATATTCCTGCCGCTAAGGTTTGTCTCCTCGTCAGCACCGTCGTATGTACCGAGGACTTTGAAGGATTCCGTATCAAATTCATACACGGCTCTTATATAGGTCTCTTCCCCGTTTACGATCGCGGGAATGATATAAAGGTCATAGTCATCAGTACTGTTAATAAGCTCCGCACACACATATTCTCCGCCGATAGTAATCCATGTACCGCGGAAATTATCGCTGAACTCTCCGGTTTCATAATCTGCATTGATATCCCGGTCACAACCAAGGTAGAGCGCATCCCCTTCATCCTCATAGATGATCCTGAACCTCACATCCTTTACGATGTCCAGTCCTGAAGTGATATCGAGTCTCACTATGTTGTTTTCGTCAAGGTACTGCTCATATACGATCTCCTCATCCCCTGACTGTACCGGACTGAGATTCTGGAAGATATCAACGGCTTCTTCGCTGTGGTCTGATCCGAAGAAGTTATTCATGAATCCACCGGAAGACTCCTCTTCATCTCCGGTTTCTTCCTCTTCAGGCTCTTCCTCTTCGGTATCTTCATCATAATCCTCATCGTATTCCTCGCCGCTTAGTCCCGTAGAGAAAAGTGAATCAAATAAACCACCGGAGGACTCTTCTTCCCCGTACTGATCATACGCTTCAGACCAGGCTGTCTCCCATTCCTCAGAATCCCAGTCTCCGCTTACTATGCTGGCATACTCGAGATAAGCCGTGTTATCCGTGATCTCTTCATACGCTTCGTAAACATCACTGTCTATGTACTTCGGATAGAAAACAGAAAGTCCCGAAGCCTTGGATCTGTATCTTCCGTGAGATTCATATACCACCACATCATCAAGAGCGTCTAATACATCATCCGAATACTCAGTAAGTATCTCTCCTGTATTATTCATGAGGTCCCCAAGATCCACCATGTCGTAGGTTCCCTCAGTACCGCTCCTTTCGCCGTAGCTTTCCGACTGTACCGCACCCTGTACCACATCCCGGAAGTCAGATGCATTCTGCGTAGTCATAACAAGCTCACCGGAATAATTTCTGAAAGCTGATGAGAGATCAGGAAGCTTTGTAAGATCACTTACAGACAGGGTCGCCATGTCTTCCTGATTGATGGAAGCGCATTTAGCCATATAGCTGTCTACTATGGTCTCTCCCAGTTCTTTTCCGCTGCAGCCCGCATTTTCTGACAGATAATTAAGCAATTCTACGTAATCCCATCCTGTTCCGGGTTCTGTTTCCTCGGAAGCCACCATATAGTGAGCATACCCCTGAAAGACTTCGGCAGTTTCAAGAGTCGACATGAGACACGCATCAAATCCCACCACTTCAAATGGAACCTCCGCATCGATAATGGCATTTTCCACTTCCTTTAGGGAAAGCGAGTCTCCGCCGTACAGTTCATCAAGGCAGATACCGAAAAGACTTCCACCGCCATGATCCCATAATATGAGCATATATCGGTCTGCGGGATATTCGGACGCACCCCAGCTGATAAAGTCGCTTAAGGTTCCGGCGTCTCCCATCGATGAAGAAGGGCAGGTCTCATCAAGGTACATATCACCGTTATCCACATGGTAGCGGGCGAGTTCATCGCTCGGTATCCCGTCCGTATACCAGGAACCTGATCCTCCCGTTTCTATGACCATGTTCACATTGTCACTTAGATCCGCATTGCGGATCTCTTCGAGATTCACACTTGCAAAGCCGTACCGGCTCTCAAGGTCTGTGCCGCAAAGGTACATCATCACTGTCCAGGAAGTATCAGGATCTCCGTATCCCTTACCTCCGTTAAAGACATTTTCTTTTTCTCCGGATGCACTGCTGCCTGTACCGTTCTGATGCTCTACTCCGGTTTTCCCGTTTGCATCACTTTTGTCTCCCGAACAACTGACGAGAAAGGTAAGTCCCAATACAAGGGCCAAAAGGGTGACAACTAAAACAACTGCTTTTTTACCCGCGTTTTTCTTTTCCTTCACCTGTAAACTCTCCCAAAATCCGTGCGCATCTGCGGTTAAAGAAAGCGCAGACCCACTAAACACGAATCTGCGCAATCCTGCTACATCATATCAACACTCTTATTGAATGATATGGTAAACGGCAGATTTATCTGACGTTTACTAAATACTTACTGATTTACGATCGAATGAAGCTTCTCAGCCTCTGCCTCTGTAAGACGTGCTGCCGTGTAAACGCTGCCATCATCAGTGATCAGATAAACATCATCACCATCTTCATAGTATCCAAGACTTAAATTACCAACTGTTACATAGAGATAAGGTGTGCCGTCATCAAGCTTTGCATTCTCAACGGTATATTCTGCAAATGCTTCGTTGGTTCCGTCATTCACATAAGCAACATCTCCGTCAGACGACTCATAGAAGAAGATCATGAAGTCATCATTACCGCTGTTTGCATAGAAACCGTCAACATAGCTGACATCTGAAGCAGCCTCAGCGTCTCCGCCCTCTGCATCTGCCTCATTGTTCATGATAAGACCTGCAGCACTGCCCATGTAATCAATGGTCTCAGAATTTGTAAGGTACTTTCCTTCGATCACCTCACCATTTTCATCAAAGAAGCAGATCTCCTCTGTCTCAGGTCTTTCGCATACTCCGAGCTTGAAGTTATTTCCGCTGTATACGTCTGTCACATCAAAGTATGTCCAGTTATCGCCTTCTTCATCTGTCTCGGTTGAAGCTTCATACTGACCGCAGATAACATTTCCGCCACCGCTGGCATTGTCAAATCCCATAAGTGATACGTAGCTATTGTTATCAGGACCTGTGAACATTGAGAATACAAGCTCGAGACCTTCATATGACTTTCCGTATGCACCTACATCGATCATGTTCTCATCAACATCAAGAAGTGTGAAAGGTGCTCCAGCTTCAGCACTGCTGTCATCAGCCTCTTCCTCTTCAGGCTCTTCTGCCACTTCTTCCTCTACCTCTTCCTCTTCTTCAGCAGGAGCTTCCTCAGCTGCCTCTTCTGTTTCAGCGGGAGCAGGTGCAGGAGCAGCCTCCTCTGCTTTCTTTCCGCCGCATGCACAGATCATGGATACTGAAAGTGCGGCAGTCAGGATCACTGTTAAAAATTTCTTTTTCATTTTCTTCCTCCGTTAGATAATTTGACCGTTGCTCCTAAACAACAAGATGTATTATATAACAAATTGTTTTAAAGATGAGAAAAAAGTCGTGAAAAGCATTTTTTTGTCGTGAATGTTACACGTTACCGGAAAATCCTGCATGGTACAGAGATTTTATTTTTCCCGAAGATGCAGATCGATGGTCTTCATTTTTTCTTCATCAGTATCTGCGCTATATCCTCTTCGGAGGAACCTGCGGGGATACGGAATTCGCCGGTGGAAAGCTTTCTGTCATAGCCGTTCCTGCAGAGGAATGAATCAAACTCTGCTGCACTATTTACAGCACCCGCCGACTGAAGGGCTCTTGCAACGGCTGTTGATGACATGCCTCCCGACACCGTTATGGACACAAAACCGGAATCTGTCTTTACCGGCTGTGCCTCTGTCTCATTCTCGGTTTCTGCCGCATCTGCGAGAAGCTCTGACTTATTCTTGTCTTCCCCCGTCACATCAGATGTGATGGCAGTTGTCTGCTGTCCTTCCAGAGCCTTTAGCGCTGCATCCTCATCCGTAGTATCTTCAGAAACAGTACCGCCCCTTATGACAAGATCCGGCACTTCTTCTTTAACTTCTTCTCCTTCCGGAAGCTCTCCGTCTGAAGAAGCGCTCACCACCTCAGCTGCCTCTGTGGCAGATACCTCTATAGCCGCCTCCGTTCCCTGCGCGGGAGTCCCGGAGTTCTCACCTGATCCGGCATCAGTATTCTGAGAAGAGAGCAGTACTTCACTTCCGTCGGTCATTCCAAGGGCCTTTGCCCTCTCTCTTATCTCATCATCTGTCATGGCATGGCTCGTACTCCCGGAAGAAGCCATTAGTACGATAGCCGCTATCATTATCCCTATTCCGGTGCCCCGTAAGTATGACTTTAGATTCATGCACCTTCACCGCCTTTTCCTTCATCATTACTGAAAAGATCAGTTATGAGGTTTACTTCCCCCACTCCTATATTAAGGGCTTTTGCAATATCAACGTTCTCCATCCCGCTTTTCTTCATTTCGAGAACCCGGTCATTTCTGCCCATTTCCTGCTCTCCGGGATCTAAATCATCCATTTCATCCCTGATGGCATCGGCAATGTCCTCAGGGGTAGGTTCTGTATCTGCATCCACAAAGGCACTCTTTAACTTCTCCATACCTGAGATCTTTTTCTCAGTAACAGCCTCCGGCTCCGGAAGAGCTTCAGGTGCGGTATTTTCCTCTATAATGACCTCCTGCTCTCTCTTAACGGCATCAGCCTTTCTTATGGTGTTTTTAACGTCTGTGGTCTTACTTTCCAGCATGTCATAGAGGAACATGACCTCTTTATGGTTTTTCTCGATCTCCTCAAGGACCACTTTTGAATAGTCATCAATAGCCATGATCTTCTCATTGGTGATCCTCTCAAGCTCCCTCTGGGCCCTCATTTCCTCTTCTTCACGGGCCGCACCCGCAACATCAGAAAGCCTCACCTTTACCTGTTCGACCCTTTCGTCGATCATACGGTCAAGCTTTAATCCCATGGCCTTTGAATATTTTTTCCCGTCCCTGTCCTTATCAGAGACCACAAAACTCGCTAATACCACGAGTGCCCCTACTATAAGGAGCACTATTCCCATTGCATTCATATTGTTATATCAAACCCGCCTTTATTTTTAATATAAACAGTTCCGTCCTGTGTCTTTTTCTTTCTGTTCCTGCCGCCGTCACCTGTGTATTCATTGTCTCCCTTTTCGGATGAATCAAAGGCCCGCTGGTCGTTATTGGCATCATCTGCTTCACGGACACGGCTGGTCTTGTCCAAAGTGTCCTCTTCCATCCTTCTCGCGGCTTCGCCCTGCATTATATTTACTTTTCCTTCTTCTCCGGCTCTGACCTCTGCCACATTCTGGGACAGATTTATGGAGCCGTTAAACACAATGGGGCTTATTGCCATATTTTTCCGCTCCTCACATAAACGGTATCATGGTGACTTCGCCGTGCTTCTTTACGAACCTGCAGTAATTATAGGCAGTCCTAAGGACCATATTGCAGTCGGAGATATTGAGTCTCGTACCGGCGTAGGCCACATTGCTCACCTTTATCACCGCATCCTCCGAGAACTCCATATTTCTGTTTATCGTCTCCATCTCCTTATGATTTGCATTGATCTGATTCTGGAGTTTTATCAGCTTTTCCGACAGGTCCTTCGCCTGATTTATCTGCTCGGGGGTGAATTTCTCGCCTCTCTTGATCCTGACCTGCATAGCCTGGAGTACCGGCTGTATCTTTTTGCCGTATTTTAAGAGTTCCTGATTCTGCTGATTCAGTTCTGCCATTCTCTCTTTATCGGCAGGATTGACCCCTACCTCCAGAGTGGTATCGCCTCCCATGTCAGAACCTATGATCTTCGCTTCTATCTCCTTCATAGCTCTGACTTTTCCGCCGCTGATAAAGCCCTTCTTGCCGTCCACATATATCCCGGAGCCCGCTGTGACCGTGCTGTTTATGATACATTCGGTGGTGACATTTTCTCCGGCTTCCACAGAAGCGTTCTCAATGTACTTTACCACCACATTCTTTCCGGCCTTCAGAACCCCTCTTTCCATTCCGTTAACGCCACGGACTACGGTTATCTGTCCTCCGGCCTCCACGTAAGCTCCTTCCACGACACCGCGGATCTCTATATCTCCTGTAGCCTGAACCCTGAATCCCGTAAGCACATTTCCCTTGATAAGGAGATTCCCTTCGTAATTCTCTATATTTCCGGTGGAAGGGTCCACATTATCCACTTCCAGCACCCCGGACACAAATATTCTCGAATCTACAAGGTCCACGTGTCCGTCAATATCGGAGATAAGCTGGAGCCCGTCTTCAGATACATGGAGATTAGGACCATGGTTAAAATGAACTTCATTTACTGATCTGGGATTTAATGATTCACCGAAGATGTTCATACCGGGAGTTCCCGGCAAGGCAGGTATAAGCTCGGCCACTACCTGTCCGGCCCCCACTGCCGATACTGTATTCAGATGGAAGAAATCAACGGAGCCGTCCTCCAGCACCGTAGGCTTCGCTGAAGGATCAGTATTAAAGAGATACCTGATCTCCCCGTCGGTGCCCTCCACCGGAGGTGTGCCATGTACGAAAACATAGCTGGTACAGTATTTTTTGTTACTTAGGAATTCATTAACAGCCTGGATATCGAGGTCAGCAGTAATACCGTTAGCCCTCATATCGCCCATTATCTCTTCCTTTGTAACGGTGGTCCCCCCTGTGGTGCCGGGGTAAAATCTGAAGACAGCCTTCATGCCGTCTTCGCTGGTTCTTATGGATATCTCTTCATTTACCTCGAATATCTTTGTATTCTGCAGATGTACCGTTTTCTCCTGACCGCTCTCGATGGCACTCCGGAGCATGGTAACGGCGTAATCAACATTCTTTCTCTTTAAATAACTTTCAAGCTCATGGATATCCACTTTTTTCCCGCCATCTACCGGCGGGTATATCACAA
>Ga0247608_10006180_pt1 | contig 12686 bp, 12 predicted proteins | sample 176DNAGHGlowgp2_FD_193490 | JGI IMG/M metagenome (GOLD analysis project Ga0247608, IMG submission 193490) | Sheep rumen microbial communities from Palmerston North, Manawatu-Wanganui, New Zealand - 1766 DNA GHGlow gp2 | ecosystem: Host-associated > Mammals > Digestive system > Stomach > Rumen ... | reverse complement strand
ATGAGGGTATAGCTGGAGGACTTGGTGACTTTGTTGCGGATGACGATATTCCAAATGAGATTTTCAAGGGATTCAAGGCTGTCCTGGTCGGGCATTACCATAACCGCAAGAAAATCAAGAATACCAATATCGAATACATTGGTTCATCCAAGCAGAAGGATTTTGGTGAGGATGACAAGAAGGGCTACACATTGCTTTTTGCAGATGGCTCCTATTCATTCATCCAGAACCAGGAGAATATGAGGTTTGTCACGCTTGAGAAGGATTTCGGAGAGCTGGATGACAAGCTGGAAGAGACTATAAAGGACTACTCTGATGACGGTTACTATGTGAAGCTCCGTGTTGAGTGTACGGAGGCTCAGAAGAAAACTGTTGATAAGGAACACTGGTACGGACTGGGTGTTACAAAGTTCGAGTTCAATACTGAGGAAGCCAAGGTGTCAAAGGCAACCGATGAGGATTTGAGCAAGAAGTATGACTCCCAGGGTATCAAGAGTGAATATCCCAGCTATTGTGACGAGAAGAATTGCGACAGTGAGCTGGGCATGAAATATCTAAACAAGGTTTTGGTATGAAGAATTGGGTTAAGGGAATATTGATACTGGCAGCTCACTTCCTGTTCTCTGCATTTTGCGGTGCAGCACTTATGAGTGTGGATAATTGCCCGCATTTCTATCATGTCTTAGGTGCCATTCAGGTAACATTTTGCCTTATGGTTCTTGGAGCTATGGTGATTTTGTTTGCCTTAAAGTACGGGGAGGAGGAATAACTATGTGGAACCTGCAAAGCATTAAGGCAAGAAACATTTGTACTTTTCAGAAGCTGGAGTACAATATAAATAAGAACGTGGCCACCATTATTTTTGGCGAGAACGAGGATGACGGGGACAACCAGAAGCGTAACGGTTCCGGTAAGTCGTCGTTTATGGAAGCTATTGGTTTTGGTATCACTGGAGAGGCTTTCAAGAAGGTCAACTCCATTGAGGAGATCATACGTGACGATGAGGACTATGCTGAGGTTGAACTGGATTTTTACAACCACGAAACCGACCTGAGGATGATCATCAAGAGAAGGATTGAGCGCGGTGAGAGTCAGAAGGTGGATGTTACCCTGGTTGAGAATGAGATTCCCAGCTATCTCCCGTTTGTATCAGTGCAGGATATGAACAAGAGGATTTTCGAGATCCTTGGCATTTCCAAGACCGACCTCTATAACAACTACCTCCTGAACAACAACCGCTTCAAGTCCTTCTTTGATGCATCCGACAAGGAGAAGAAGGAAATCATCAACACCTTTTCAAATGGTATTCTGGTTGACGAGGCTATTGAGGCCCTGAAGCTGGATATTGCCGATGCTGAGGAAGAGCTTAGTGATGCCGAGCTTAAGGTTGCTGAGGTTGACGGTAAGATAAGTGCCTTCCAGTCCCAGATTGACACAGCCAAGGAAAAGGCTTTCGAGACTGAGGAGAAAAAGAAGCAGACCATCCAGGAGTACAAGAACAGCATGGCTGAGGAACGTGCTACAATACGTGAGAACAAAGACACAATAAGTAAGCTTTCCACCAGTATCGATGCCATGAATGAGACAGCCGACAAGGTTGATGAATTGCATGACGAGGATATGGATTTTGAATCCAAGTACAAGCTGGTCAGGAAGATGCTTTATGAGCACTACGCAGACATCAGCATGAGTGACTGGGGTTCCAAGATCAAGTCGTTTACCGATGATCTGGAAGCACTGAAGAAAAACCATGATGACCTTGTTGCTGGTACTGATGAGTTCAGTAAGGACATTGAGACCATGCGTGCCAAGCTTGAAAAGGCTAAGAAGGAATATGAAGAAAATTGCAAGAAACTGGATGCCAAGGATTCCCAGGACATCAAGGAACGCGAGGAAATTGAGGCTGATATTCTTAAGTACACGAAAAAGCTTGATGACCTCAAGGAGAAGGCTTCAAGAAAGAGTGATGAGATTGAGGAGCTGGAGAACAAGATAAAGCGTATTGCCGCCCAGATTCGAGGCTCAGTTGAATGCCCACAATGTCACCACCAATTCATTCTCGACACGGACAAGACATCCGTTGAGGAACTGGTGGCCATGAGTGACGGCTACAAAGGCGAGAAGGATCTGGCAGACTCCCAGCTTGATGATACCAATAAGGCTCTTGATGATGCTAAGAAGTACCTGGATGACTGCAAGCTTGACCTCCAGGATGTTGACAAGGACATTGAAAAGCGCAAGGAGTTCAGGAATGAGTACAAGAAAACCGTCCGCAAATACGAGAACGACCTTGAGGAGCTTGAGTCAGAGCTGGAGACCAGAAACAAGAAGATTGAGCACCTGGAGTCCAGGATTGAGGTGACCAACAAGAGCATTGAGTCAGTTGCAGATGATATGATTGACGAGGCTGTTGATATACTGGAATCCTCAATTAAGACCATGAAGCTCACAAAGAAATCCTTGGAGCAGCGTATTGAGATGGCCGAGCAGTCAATTGCGGCCTACCAGGAATCTATCAAGAAGCTGGAGGAGTCAACTGTTGTTGATGTGATTGCCCAGGTTAAGGTTCATCTGGAAGAGGCAGAGGCTGAGAAGAAGAAGGCTGATGCTGTCAAGGCTGAGAAGAAGAAGGCCGTTGATGTCCTGAAGGAGCAGGAAGTTCTTTTTGCTGGATTCAAGACGCACCTGGCCAACACCAAGATCAACTCAATTGCCCAGATTACCAACCAGGTTCTCCAGGATGTAGGTAGCACCTTGAGGGTAAGGCTTTCAGGTTATACCACAACCAAGACCGGAAAGGTACGTGACAAGATTTCAATTTTGGTTGAGCGTGATGGGGAGGACAAGGGTTCATTTCTCAAGTGTTCTGCTGGTGAGAAGGCGCGTATCATGTTTGCCAATATCGTAGCCATGCATAGGATGACCAACCTCACTTCTGAAAGCGGAGGTCTTAACCTTATCTGCATTGACGAGATTATGGACAGCTGCGAGGAGGCCGGTATCATGGGTGTTGCCGACATAGCGAACAAGCTTGGTATCACATTGCTCCTGATCACCCAGGGAATGACATCTGAGGGTTATCCGCACCAGCTGGTAGTCCGTAAGTATTGTGGGGTTTCAACAATATCGAGGAGCTGATGACAAAGACGATCCCAGATATAATAAAGGAAGGGCTGAGGAAGGATGAGGTACTTGCCCTTGACATAGCGGAGCATTGTGGCTATTATATCAATATCGACAACTATGGTGTGGCTTATTTCCCGACAAATGACAAGGCACCCAAGAAGCTTGGTCCGGACTATAACCAGTACATTGCATTCGCTGACTGGTTGGAGGACATGATATTGAAACACCATATTAAGGTTCTGGCTGTTGAGGAGCTGAATTTTTCCAGATACGCCCTTTCTACCATCAAATTGGCACAGCTTCATGGGGTTATGTTGCTTGTAGCTGCTGAAATGGGTATCCCAGTTCGCTATTTCAATGTGAAGAGCATCAAGAAACATACGACTGGAAACGGTAATGCTGACAAGAAGCTTATGCTAAAGTACGCTGCCGAGAGATACCATCTGGATTTCGAAGGCAAGCACGATGCCTGTGACGCGGCCTGTGTGTGGTTCTGTTTTGTACACTTATATAAAAACGATTTAAAAAGGTAAAAATTATGGCTAACTGCGCGAAAACAAAGAAGCTGAAATTCAGTAAGATGTCTGCCAATGATGTGTTGCAGCACCTTTTCCTGGATTTCGTGCTGTACCTGAGAGGTGAGAAAATCCCAGTTCTCAATGGCGAGAAGCTGGAGTTTGAGGTTGAGTGGAATGAGGATGGTACTTTCAAGCCAACCGAAGAGTCCATTGCTATGATGTTCAAGACACTGGATGGGGCCTGGAGGCGTTTCTGCAAGAAGCGTTTTGAAAAGGAGGCTGACAGAGTAAAGACAGAAGGAATGTTCAAGTATGCAGTATCTGAAGAATGGAACGCGAGCAAGAAGTCTACCTCGACAGAAACGGAAAGCCCATCCTAAACGGAAAGGATCCCAGGCTGAATAACGCATTGTTTGAGAAATACATCCTGCCTAACTACGACATGGTGTATTCTCTGACATGCAAGTACACTGACAGGAAGGAGAATGTGGATGAGAGCTTTGGTATAGTGCTTACCGAGTTCTACAAATACATCCAGTCCTACAATCCTGAAAGACCGCTTCATACATGGATCCATATCTGTGTAAGAAGGTGCTGCCAGGAGCTTAACAAGAGGAGGTTCGATCACGACACCAAATACTCCGACAACAATCCGATGTCCTCAAAGACAGCCCGCGAGTTTGTCATCAACAACAACGCTTTCCATGAAAAGGATATGAGCGACTGTTTGCCTGATGAGCTTGTGGCTGCCCTGAGGATGATCCAGCCCCATAAGCTTTCCGCATTCATATTGCAGGTGCAGGGCTACACCATCAAGGAGATTACGGAGATTGAGTTCATGAGAGGACACCTTAAGAGAAAGAATGAGGAGAACGTCAAGTCAAGGATATTCCAGGCCCGCAAGGAGCTTAAGGACATTCTGAACAGGGACGGGACACTCAGGAGCGAGTTCCTTAAGGCTATGTTCAAGAAGAGAGAAAACGAGAGTAATAATTTGTCAAACGAAGATGGATCAGAACAAGGTTGAGCGCGTGGTCAGGATATTTGCCAGGCTGGTAGTCAAGATGGATGCAAAGTTCAGGCTTCCAGGTGGCGGTATTCCTCAGGCAGCTGTTTCTGCTGGACTTGATGACCTGGAGAAGCTGTTTCCTATGGGGATGTCTGACCAGCGCATAACTGACTTTATGGTGTATCAGGTCTACAGGTATGTTGATAATATAATAGGTAAGGCACCTACGCATTTTGACTGGAGGTGGTGCTGGGGAAAGACCGCAATCGAAAAGTACAGGAACCAGTATTTTGGAGACGGAAACCCCAGGATTGACTATTATATTGACCAGTGGCTTGATTCCATAGACGTAAAGAGACAGGTAATAACGGATTACATAGCCGGACCGAAGCCTAACAAGTGGAGACAGTACATTGAGATGCCCAGTGATGAGCTTGTGAAAAGGAGGTTTTTGAATACTGAGGCCGGACTGGTTCTTTGCTCAATGAAAACGTTAGGCTGGAGTCCTGGTTCCAATGCCTGTTCAGAATGTGAGTTCACTGCTAAATGCAAAGAGATAACTACTAAGAGATACCCCGAATTAATGAGATTAAGATTAGAAGATGGCAACAATTAAGAAAAACAACGTACTGACCCCAGAATACCTCAAACAGCTTTACTGGGGTGCAATTAACAACAGCCAGGTTTGTGCTGCTGTGTCGCAGTATATGGAAGAGGAACTATTGCCCACCCAGGATTTCCAGTCCCTCCATGTGGCAATTACAAAGCATTATTTCACACACAAGAGTGCCCCGAAGTACGGAATTATCAAGCAGACGGTAGCTTCCAGTCGCGCAGTTCTGGAGCTGCTGGATGAGATACAGGATGAGGCTGAAGAGATCGATCCTGACGTACTTCTGGAGCAGCTTGAGAAATACCTTAAGCTTACCATGTTCCAGCGTTCGTACAAGGAAATCGGAAAGATATACCAGAGTACTGACGGAATGGAGGCTGTTGAGCAGTTCTATAAGGACGCTGAGGAAATCAAGAGGTTCAGCCTTAAGCAGGAGGAGTTTGTTGATGTTGTCAGCACTTTCCATGAGAGGTTTATTTCCAATAGGGAGAAGCATAACGACAACAGCAGGAAGAAGGCTATCACCAGTTTCTACATTCACAAGATGGATGAGATGAACCAGGGACGTAACCTGAGAGGGCAACTTTCAATGTTCCTGGCAAAGACTGGTGTGGGTAAGTCACATATTGCACGCCACATAGGAACCAATGCCTGCTACACCAGCGGACTGGATGTTCTTCATATCCAGCTTGAGGGCAGCACCTCAGAGACGACAGATGCTTATTCAGCTGGCCTGGTTGGTGTTGAGTCAAGGCTGTATGAATCCGGAATGATTAACGACCATGCTATGAAGCAGTATGAGAAACTGGTTGAGATGGCTGCCGGTACGCTGGTGGTCCGTGGATTCCCAAAATTCGGAAAGCGAGTAACAACAGTAGATATAAACAATGTGCTGGATGAATATCAGAAGAAATTTGGCAAGAACCCAGACGTGCTTATCATTGACTCCGGTGACCTGCTTGACCCAGCTGAGAAGGCAAAGGGAAAGGATGATGTAAGGCAGAACCGCATCAATATGACAAAGGAGGTTAAGGATATTGCTGGTGAGCGTGACCTTTGGGCTGTTGTTACCTACCAGGCCAATGTTCCAGACCCTAAGCTGACTGAGGATGAGAGCTTTGTGCTTACAGAGCATAACTGTTCTGAGGCCAAGGGCGTTTCCTATGCAGTGACCCATCTGGTGACATTGAACCAGACATCTAAGGAGCGCAAGGAGCGTGTAATGAGGCTGTATTTTGCCAAGTCCAGGTTCTTCCCACAGGGTGAGCCAATCAAGATTGCGACTGACTATGAGCATGAAAAATTTTACTCAGAAGAGAGGACGCTGAACATGGCTTCTTAAAATAAGTAAAAATTCATCAAAAGGATTAAACATCGGTGCAAAAGGGTTTGGATTTGATTTATAAATTCCTTATCTTTGCACCGATATTTCATTTGAAGTGGGGCATAATTCCCGAACATTCTATTTTCCTTTAGGGGATTATGCACATTTCAGAAGAGCGAAAGCAGGACATTATCAGAGAGCTTTGTGCCGAGCTTAATGGCAGAATAGACGGTGGTAGGAAGAACATCATCGTTCCAGTCTGTCCTTACTGTGGAAAGAAGGGTGATAAGTTCGGAATTTGCATTACTGACGAGAAGCTGTTTGTGACCCACTGCTTCAAGTGTGGGCATACAACAACAAAATTCAATGACTTTCTTAGGGATATAGGCCGCATGGATTTGGCGGTTAAGGAGACCGTTGAGCTGGAGGCTGAGCCTGAGGATCTTATTTCCTTTATGGATGAAGATGATGAGATGGATGAGGAACTGAATGAAATCGAGATGCCTAAGGGCTGGAAGAGAACATTCAAGAACAAGTACCTCAAGTCTCGCGGTTTTATAATGGAAATGTACGATATGTTCCCAGTCGGCACTACCAGGGGTATGAACTGGAAGTATGATGACTATGTGATTTTCCAGATTATCATGAACGGCAAGTGTGTGGGCTTTATTGGCAGGAACATCCAGAGCAAGGCCTATATAGAGGAGCATAACGCGCATTCCACTTTCCAGATTAGGAGATACCTGAACAGCACCAAGACGGACGATGAGAATGCAAATGATTTCTCCAAACTCCTATTTAATTATGACAGCATTGTGCGTGGGGAGACTGAGACTGTTATCCTTTGTGAGGGTATCTTTAATGTTATGAAGCTGGTGAAGGAATTTGAGCTTTACGAGAACCATCAGATTGTTCCTGTGGCCACTTTCGGTAAGAAGATTTCCCAGTTTCAGATGTATCAGATACAGAAGAAGGGCGTTACCCAGGTTATTGTTGCCTATGATATGGATGCAAAGGCTGAGATTTCCAAGACCATGAAGGATCTGGAGCCATATTTTGACGTATTGGCTCTCCAGTTGGCCGTTGATGATGAAAACAAGGATATTGCGGATTGCAGCTGGTGGGAGCTTTATGATTCCTTTGCCTACGGGTTGCTTGACCAGGTTGAGTTTAATTTGAATGAGATATGACGAAGATTAAGTTGAAAAGCACTGAAAAGCGGTTTATGCAGGAATTCTGTGATGGTTGCGAGGACGGCCCATTCTACAAGGATGATATTCTTGCTGCCTTTAGGATGGGTAGGAATTGGAATGTGTCCAGTATCTTTATGGATGTAAACAGGTTCAAGCCAAGCAGCAAGACTGGGAACGACAATATTGTTGTGATCCTCCAGCTTGGTGATGAGTTTCCATTCAGCGGGGAGTTTGAGTTTACGGTTATCAAGGTTAGTGAGTATGAGGATTTTGTTAAGAGGACACCTTACAAGCCGTTATACTGGTTCCGTCTTGCCACTATCCTGAGTATGTTGAAACGTAAGGAGCAGAAGAGAGATGAAAGAAATAGATGAGTTGAAGCAGTGGCTGGACGACCACATGATTGAAGGCAAGATCATCCGTGATGTGGTGACCATCCCAGGTTTCGGAAGATGCCTTTTTCAGGATATGTCCAAGCGTGAGCACCTGTTTAAGCAGAACAAGGATACTGGGGACTTTGAGTTTGACTGTGTTGAGGTTCCAAAGTACCTTATATCTGATGACATTTTCTATGTTATCGTGAAGTTCGGCAATGAGTTCTACTATACCGATGTGAGGAAGGACTTTAAGCTGAACCCTCTGAGGCATGTTGGTGACCGCAAGGAGCATGAGGAAAGCTATAAGCATCCCTATGTTAACCTGGGTGTTCACACACCTTATGAGCTTCTTAATGGTTCCGGACCTATCACTGAGTGGGTAAAGACCGCAAAATGGATGGGACATAGGAGCATTGGTATCTGTGACCGCAATACAATGGCAGCAACCCTCCAGCTTCAGAAGGAAGCAAAGGCAGCTGGGATAGGCTATGTCTTTGGTTACTCCCTTACAATGTGCTTTGGTGCAGATGTTGAAGTTGGAGCTAAGATTTATGTTTCCACCCAGAAGGGATTCCGTAATCTGCTGCGTATCCAGAAGGCCATCAATGTTGACAGAGAGGACGGAAAGATAGATTACCTGGAGGTTCTGAACAGGGCTGATGGAAATGTGATTGTGTTTAACAAGTGGAGTGGTGACTGGATGGCTCAGAATACTAAACTGCTTAAGGATTTCTGTGATGCGTTTGGTGGCTGGGTGTTCTTCCAGGTTGATATGAGTGAGTACAGGGCTGACCGTATAGACTCAATGCTGTTGGACTCCCAGAAGGCTTACTTTGATACCTTTTATAATAATGGTAAATGGAAGCTGGGCATTGAGCCCGTTCTGATTGAGGACTGCTATTACATTGATTCGGATGAGTGGATGAACAAGGTGATCCTGAACAAGATCGATACTGGAGTGACCCATGAGCTTTCAGACCAGCAGTATTACAAGGACACAACCCAGCTTTACGATGAGTTCTGTGCGCTGTTTTCTGAGAAGTACCCAGATGAGGTGTTTGACCTGATGTGCCAGAATACTGTCATTATAGCTGGAGAGAGTGATGCTGCCTATGACCTGGATGAGAACTATGCACCAAGATATGACCTTACCGAAGAAGAAAAGGAGAAGTATGGGGATTCCTACAATATGTTCAATGAGCTTATCGAAGAAGGTTTCAAAAGGCTGGTTCCGAAAGGCAAGGAAAAGGAATACCGTGAACGCCTGGAGTACGAAAAATACGTGATTGAAAGCACGGATAATGTCGATTATTATCTTGTCACCTGGGATGAGATAAACTGGGCGAGAAGGTCTGGAATAGCCGTTGGAGTGGGACGTGGATCTGCTGGCGGTTGCCTTCTAAGTTACCTGCTTGGAATTACCCAAATTGACCCGATGCCTTATTCTTTGCTGTTTGAGCGTTTCCTTCTGCCTGAGCGTGGTGGGCTTGAGCCTGCTGATGTTACAATTATCGGAAATGACCTGTCAAGAAAGGATTATGTTGAGATTGAGTTTGAGGATGGTAAGAAGCTGTGCTTTGCAAGTGACGCTGAATTCCTTGTTAATAGAGACGGGAAAGAGGTGACCGTGCTTGCTGATGAACTGACACCAGACGATGACGTGATATTTGATAGAAAGGACGAATTGTTTACTATACCAGAACTATAAGCTATGAAAATAAAAAGTATCAGAAAAATTGACAACAAAAAGTCCAAAAACGTCCTTGATTGCTTTGTAGATAGTGGTTACAGAAAATTGCATCACGGAAGTTTGCCTGACATCGATACCGACTTCGACTCTACAAAACGAGACGATGTTAAGGCGTACCTGGAGAGGCGATATAACCATAATGGAAAGCAGCGTGTTTTCTCTGCCGGAACATTTACGACACTCCAGGTTAAGTCCGTGATTAAGGATGTGTGCCGTGTTCATAGGGTATCTGTGAATATGGCCAACTACATAACAGCTATCATTGACGATAACGCTGGTGACTGGACTGAGTTGATGCTGCTGGCAGCAAAGGAGAAGAAGGTCAGGGATTTTATTCAGAAGCACCCAGATGTGTTTGAGGAAATCAGGCCTATTATGTTCCAGCCCCGTTCTGAAGGTATTCACGCTTCAGCAGTTGTTGTTACTCCAGACATTATTAAAGGTGAAGATGTTGAGTGCTTTGACATCATACCCATCAAGAAAATGAACGGCCTGCTTGTGTCTGAACTTAGCGGTACTGAGCTTGATGAGCTTGGATTGCTTAAGAACGACCTGCTGGGTATTGCTGAGCTCTCCAGGCTTGATACTATGATTCAGATATGCAATAAGGAATACGGAACCAACCTGAGCATTGAAAGCATAGCCACAAGTGCGCTTGATGAGCCTAAGGTGTATGAGATTATCAGGAAGGGTTTAACACAGGGCATTTTCCAGCTTTCCTCTGATGGCATGACCAGGTACATTAAGAGTATGCATCCAGAGTCAATCAACGACATTATTGCAGCTAACGCGCTTTTCCGTCCTGCAACTTTGGATTCTGGAGCAGCTAAGATGTATGTGGATGCTAAGGAAGGTGTTGTTGATCCCGAATACCTTTGGGGAACTTATGATATTCTTAAGGACACCTATGCAGTTGCAGCCTACCAGGAACAGTATGCAGCTTTGGCACGTAAGATTGGTGGTCTTAGCCTTGGTGACGGTGTAAACCTGGTGAAGGCTATCTCAAAAAAGAAGGTTGAGAAGATTCGCAAATTCAAGGATAAGTTCTACTCCGGAGCCTCTAAGAATGGCTGTCCAGATGAGGTGAGAGACCGAGTTTGGGGAATTATTGAAGGTGGTGCTACCTATGGTTTTAACAAAAGTCATGCGACGGCGTATGGTATAACCGCTTATATTGGAGCCTATATCAAAGCCCTCTACCCAGTGGCTTTCTACACTGTTCTGCTTAAGTGGGGTAAGGATGCCAAGATGACCTCAATCCTACAGGAAATCCGTGAGCTGAACAATATTACGATTACACAGCCTGACATCAATGTTTCTGGTGATGACTTTGTTTCGAATTACAAGACCAACGAAATCTACTGGTCAATTCTTCGTATCAAGCAGGTTGGTCTTAAGGCTGTTGATTTCATTGTGGCAGAGCGCAACAGGCATGGGGAATTTACAAGCCTGGAGGACTTTATCAAGCGTATTTTCCGTAACAAGTTCAAGAAATATAAGGACTGGGACGACATTGATAACGACGATGAGTTCAGGAAGTGCCCAGTTACAGCCCTGACGGTAAAGAACCTCATACTGGCTGGTGCCTTTGACAAGCTGATGAATGTAGGCTCTATTACTGAAAGGTATGGTTTGATGGCGCAGGCTGCTGAGTTGTTGGGATTCAAGATTGATGAGAAATTGATTCCTGAGGATTTGCGCGACAAGCATTGGTTCTGGGGTCAGAAGCAGATAGCACTTACTGGTTTTGGAGCTATTGATTATGAGAGAATCTATAGGAATGCTACAAAACCAACCTCATTGAACAGCGTAAGGTATTTCAGACTGGAAGATCTCCAGGAACCTGGGAATGACAAGCTGCGTGTTGCTATATGTGCCACTATCCTGGAATGCACTGAGCATAAGTATAAGGACAAGAGCACCGGTGAGACAAAGCATTACGGAAAGGTCACCCTCCAGCAGAATATCGATACTGGTCAGCTTACTATTTGGAACGATGCCTGGATAGGTGCTAAGGATTATTTCTGGCAGAAGAAGGACAGGATAGTGATTTTCCAGGGCGTTATCAAGTGGAGCGACTATGATGAGCAGAATGTCCTACAGATCAATAAGGGCGCATTTATTATGAACATTTAAATATTTATAGTTATGCCGTACAAAGAGAAGAGTAAAATTAAGGAGTACAATCGCCTCTATTATCGGGACCACCGAGAGGACGAGAAGGAGCGTAGGAGACAGTATTACGCTGCAAATAGTGAGAAGGTGAAGGCTAAGGCCAGAGAGGTTTATGCCAGGAAGAAAGCCGAGAAAATCCAAAAGGACAGGGAAAATGGAGTCTGGGATTTCTGATGAGTGGGGCGTTGTCCGAGTTGATGAGGACCAGGAACGCAAGAAAGAGCATAACGAGAAGATCTACCTTCAATACAAGGAGACCTTTGACCGTAATGCTAAGAAATGGGACCTTGCCAATCCAGAACGGAAACGTAAGATAAAGCAGTCCTATGAGGAGAGAAACAAAGGCAGGAGGTATATGCATCCTTACTATTTCGAAAGGGACAGGATCAATGCCTACCAGCGTGAACGTAGAAGAAAAATCAAAGAACAGAAAAAAGCTATGGATAAGAGAAAGAAAGTTATCTGCATTTACGGGAGATCAGGTTGTGGCAAGTCTTTCGCAGCCAATTTCCTTCATGATCACTGGGGCATCCATATCGTATGTTCCAGCACCACAAGGCCTATGAGACCTGGTGAGGTACATGATGTTGACCACAAGTTT
>Ga0247608_10006179_pt1 | contig 12689 bp, 10 predicted proteins | sample 176DNAGHGlowgp2_FD_193490 | JGI IMG/M metagenome (GOLD analysis project Ga0247608, IMG submission 193490) | Sheep rumen microbial communities from Palmerston North, Manawatu-Wanganui, New Zealand - 1766 DNA GHGlow gp2 | ecosystem: Host-associated > Mammals > Digestive system > Stomach > Rumen ... | reverse complement strand
AGCCTGATCCTAGGAGATATCAATTATTTAAAACATCCTGTTGTATTTGATTTAGATGGTGATTCAAATGGTGACCTCTCTGTAACAATAGTACAACTGGACCATGATTTTGAGTCAATTTCGCTTTCAGTTTTGGATAGCTGCAACTATTACGGAGATTTTGTACTCACTGAAGATGACATAATGCTTGATAAATTAGATAAATACCATTATTCATATTATTCTCCGTTTACTCTCAAATTACCGGCAAAGAAAGTAGATACTATCTCAAACCCTTCTGCTGAAGGAGTAAAAGCAGAAGAAAAAACTGAGAATATAGATCCAAGCCTTAAGAATGCAAAATCTGTAAAACTTACAGCAGGAAAGAAGAGTATAACCATATCCTGGAAGAAGCTTACAAAGAAGCAGCAAAAGCAGATCGCAGGATTTGAAATTCAGTGCAGCACAGATAAGAGTTTCAAGGAAAATGTTAAAACAGTAAACGTAGGCAAAGCTAAGTCATCCAAGAAGATTAGTAAGCTCACTCCAAAGAAAAAGTACTTTGTAAGAATACGCGTCTACAAGAAGAACGGCTCTGAAAAGGTATATTCAAGTTGGAGTACACCTAAAGGCAAGAAAGTTAAGTAAATCCATATAAAATGTTTTTAAAAGGCAGGTACCCATATACGTATCTGCCTTTTAAATAATTGGAGATTAAACTCCTCACGATTTATTTCCTATATCATAATAGCGTTCCGCTGTGGATGCGCACTCGTGCGATAGGAATATGTTGCGTTCTGCAACCGCGCTTCGCGCGAGAAGGTCTCTGTCTTCAAGAAAGTAGTGACGAAGTTCTTTGGAAATGGTGAATACACAGTGACGATGCTGGCAGTTTATCAGTTTGAATGTACTATTCCACCTTAGTCTTATATGGCATACCGTAATTCCTCCTAAATATACAGCTATTAGCTGCAATTAATATCTAAGCTTTATCCGAATATTTTAACTGCATAATTGATGATGATTCCGGCAGAGCCGGCCGCAAGAGCAAGAAGAAAAATTCCAACTCCGATGCATATGCGGCTGGCTACTTTTTTTCTGGTATACTGTGAAAAATGCTTACCGGATACAAGTAACACTATGCCACCAATAAGTCCTGTGAAAAAAAGGCCAATTAAAAAAGCTGCTATCGCTATAAAAATCACAAGAAAAATAATAGACATTACAAAGAAAACAAATCCCATATCAATGCTCCTCCTATGTTCCCTAACTAATAGTTTTTTCATATAAATCTGATTCTGTCAAGTACTGATTTTGCAGTGTTTGGTGCATATTTCGTAGCCAATAGGAGTTTTGAATCAATTAAAATAACCTATACCAATAGTTATGCCAAGGTTGATCTCACAGCCGAAGAGATGACTGATTTTGTAACATTTTGTTTCAATGTGTCACTGTATATGATGACGATTGTAGGAAATGATGGTACAGTGTATGTGTTGGTTAAGGATACTGGTTTTGATTCTGGATCTGCAATGGCGGAGTACTTCAAGTTGGTGAGGGAAAATGCCGATAAAAAAGATAGAGTACAGTTGGCTATGAAAACCATTCTTAAAAATAGTGGTGATTATGGTCTCATTTATAAGAAAGGTAGGAAAAAGCTATGAAGAAAGAATTGAATAAATTGCCAAAGCCCTTTATAGCTCCGGGTTCTGATGTAAAGCCTACTAAAGAAGAACTGAAGAAACGCCAAAAAAAATATAATATGTTGGAGAGAATAGGGGTTAAGACTACTATCGTAAGCGGAGATATTGATCTCGAGTATGAGAATCCATATAGGATTGAGGCCATGATTCTGATTAATCAAGATAAGGACGTACCGGAGGAACTGATCAAACAAATAGAAGAATATGATAAAAAGGTATTACAGCTGAATTAATGATTTCAGAAGGGGCTTCATACAATTTGAGGCTCCTTTTTTTGTGAAAATATAGCAATAATGAGTATGTTGAGTTTATTGAGGCAGATGAAGACCGTAACCTGGGATATTATTACCCCAAGTTTTATTCGTGCAATTGATGGCTCATTCCCTTACGTTTCATATAAAGACAGGGAATGTATAGCTTGGGGTGAGGAGTATTCAAAATACAGATCCGCTGAGGAATTGATAAAAGACAAGTATGCAGATTCTAAACTTGTTAAGGATGGTTGGTACTTTTTTCTTGAAGATGCAATGCCAGGATACATGATGATCATAGAGGGTAGTCCTTCTATATCTATGCGTATAATTGTAATTATATGTGTAGATATATTGTATTTTTTAAACTATTGTGCATGCAATGAAAGTGATTCAGCTATAGACTTTTTGTTTAAAGCTGCAGCAATTATCATTTATTTTATATCCTCTAATTAAACATTATCGGTATAAATACCCTGTATACCCATATCAAAATAGCGGTTAATTTCATCTTGGTCATTTACTGTATGTACATACACAGGCTTATTCAGGCTTTTTATAATGTCATAGAAATCCTTATCATCAGCCCATTCAGAATAAACAGTAAATCCAATTAGGCTTTTATTTGCGATCTGTTTAAGAGCATCAGCTGTGCGCTCAGACTCATCAGTCTCATAAAGTGTGAATATTATATATTTAAAACCTGCTTTTTTCACAGCGTCATATTCATCTGCGTGATATATCTGGATAATGAATCTGTCTCTTAATTCGGGATATGTCTGTGCTATCATTTTGCAGGTTTGCACGTTTTCATCCTTTATATCTGTAACGACAACAAAATCAGAATCTTTTTGCATATATGAAATTACATCTTTAAATGAAAGCGGTGTGAACTTATCCTGAACCTTGCATTTAAGGAAATCTTCATAAGACGGCGCAACCCCTTTTTCCATCTGTTTTCCTTCCATGTAGAGGTCTCCCCAGGCGTGTCCGCAGACCAGTACATCGTCACTTGTCTTATGAAAATCAATCTCTATTACTTTATTGCCACGATTTAAGCTGTTTTCAAGAGCCTCTTTTGAATTGGTGTAAGTATAGAGAATTCCGTTTTCATCAGCTATTTCACCGCATGCATGAATTATATATTTATTATCCCTTATAAAATCCTGCATTTGTGTTATGTCTTTAGATTCATTTCCTATCCCGCAGGAAGTTATAAATAAAGTAGCGGTTAATATTACAGAAAAAATTACTGGAATTACAACATCGCGAATAGTATTATTTGGGGACTTTTCAAGTCTTAAATCTGTATTGCAATTTATCTTTTTCATTGTATGGATTTCCCTGATGCTTATATGATAAAATATGATTTGTTTTTGAAATGATCAGTAAAAATTGCTTTATATACATGAATTATAACATTTTATCGGAGTAAGTATGCGTAAAACAATATTAAAAAATTTATTTAAATCCATATTAATGACAATTCCTTTTTTCCTTTTGTTTGTCGCAATATGGTTTTTTAATACATGGAATTCCATGAATGTTAACGAGCTTTTATTTAACCTGAAAATGTCTCTTCAGGGTGCATCTGTAGCGATGATAAAGCTCTTTATAATTCGGGCTCTTCTTCCGACTGTTGTGGTATTTTTAGTTATTCTTTTACTTTTATCCTTTATTTTTAAAAATCCGATGAAGGGCATAAAAAGAGGACTAATCATAGGCCTTGACCTTATAGTACTCTTTGCTGCTCTCTCCTATACCTGGATAAAACTCGATATCACCTCATTTATCAGACAGCAGCTAAATGCATCAACCTTCATAGAAGACAATTATGTTGATCCAAAGAGCGTTGAAATAACTTTTCCTGAAAAGAAGCGAAATCTTATCTATATTTTCCTTGAATCCATGGAGGTTTCTGATACTGACAAGGAAAACGGCGGTGCTTTTACGGTCAGCAGAATCCCTGAACTGACAGACCTGGCCCTTCAAAACGAGTCATTTGCGGGAAGCTTTGGCATCTTAAATGGCGGCTATTCTCTTCCCGGCTCTGAGTGGACTATGGGTGCGATCTTTGCTCAGACATGCGGCCTTCCACTTAAGATAAATATCGAGGAAAACAGCATGAGCACTCAGGAATCATTTTTCCCCGGTGTTACAGGTATCGGTGATATTTTAAATGAAAACGGTTATACCCAGGAATTTTTATGCGGATCAGAAGTTGAATTCGGTGGTCGCGGCTTATTCTTTAGAACTCATGGGAACTATAATCTTACAGACTATGTTTATGCGAAAAAAGAAGGCTGGATTCCTGAAGATTACAGCGCCTGGTGGGGATTTGAAGACGAAAAGCTTTTTGATTTTGCCAAAAAAAGGCTGACAGAGCTTTCAAAAGAAGATGCTCCATTTAATCTCACACTTCTTACTGCTGATACGCATTTTGAAGACGGCTATGTATGCAGATTGTGCGGCGATGAATTCGAGGATCAGTACTCCAATGTTTACGCGTGCTCAAGCCGCCAGGTTACTGAATTTATCGAATGGATAAAAAAGCAAAGCTTTTACGATAATACAACTATCGTAATATCCGGTGATCATCCCACAATGGATGCGGATTTCTGTGCTGAGATCCCTGAGAATTACGAACGTAAAGTTTATACCTGCATAATCAATTCTGCGGCTGTAAATGAAAATAAAGATGAAGCAAGGACATATTCGACCTTTGATGCATTTCCCACTACTCTCGCCTCTTTAGGCGTCAAAATAGAGGGGGACAAGCTTGGCCTTGGTACAAACCTGTTCTCTTCAAAAAAGACGCTTCTTGAAGATCAGGACATGGATTATGTTTGTGATGAATTATCAAAGAAATCTAATTTCATGAATGATCTGTCCGGAATAAGTCAGGAAAGCATAGCAAAGCTTAATCATGCAGATCCTTCCTGTCAGGTATCTTTTGATATTACAGATACTTCTGTCACTATTAATGCACATGATTTTGCAGATGTTGCTGAGCAGATAAAATCAGTTGAACTTGAATACAAGGTGGACGGTTTAACTGAAAATAAGCATATAACCCAAATGAAGCCCTGTTCCGATGGAAGCTACGAAATTGTTCTTAATCTTGATGATATAAATCCTCATGATACTGATTTTTCAGTTCGCTTAAATACTGTTCTTGGAGCAACCTTCACACTCTTTTCTCAAAGAGGCGATATGTACTTAAAGCAGACGGATCTGACAGATTATCTGAAAAATGTAAAGGAATATGTTGAAAGCGGTAATTACACTCTCCTTATAACAACAAGGAAGAACTCTGCTGCAAGATTAAATGACGATCAGATCAGTCTCCTGCATGAGCTTGGAATTACAGATAATATTCCAAAAGGCGAAGATGCAACGATTATCGGCATTATTACAAGTGATAATAAGGACTCAGTTGTAAGTAAGGAAACCACTGAGTTATCAGGTACTCTTAAAAACGGCTATCCTATTACTCTTAAAGGAAGCTGGAACAGCACAGATGAGAAGGATTTCCTCATGGATATAAACGGTACCAATTATATGGTCGCAAGAAAAGGTCTTCATTTTGCGGTCGTTAATAATAAGACCGGTCATGTTGCGGATTATGCCGATTTTGATCTGATCGACTCAGAAGTAAGAAGACAATGATGAAAAAGTAATATAGGAAATTGAGAGCTATTTCCAATAAGAATAAGAAAAGAATGTCGCTCGCGACATTCTCGCGCCGAGCGCGGTTGCAGAATGCAACATATTCCTTTCGCGCGAGTGCGCATCCTCGCGGAGCATTTTTATTTAATAGGAAAGGAATTTCCTATTAAATAAAAAATTATGGGGACCTTAATTTAATGTCGGTCCCCATATTTTTCGAGAAATTTATCAACCGGAAGCGGGCGTGAAAAATAATAGCCCTGAAGATAGTCACATCCGATTTCAGTCATTGTGTCAACCATTTCTTTAGTTTCCACTCCTTCAGCTGTTACGCTGAATCCTCCGCTCTTAAATGCAGAGATCATTAGAGGTATCAAAGGATCAAGAGTATGGCAATAATCCCAAACCAGCTCCATATCAAGCTTTATATTTACGAAAGGACTTTTCTTAATTCTGCTTAAGTTTGAATAACCCTTTCCGTAATCATCAACTACAAATCTAAATCCTTCATTATGCATGATGTTCATCTGTTTATTCATTTGAACTTCATCTATCATGGAAGCTTCTGTTATTTCAATATGCAGCTTTTCAGGAGAAACATTATATTTTCTTACAATCTGCAAAAATCTGTCACACAGGTCTGCTCTCATAAACTGAATGGGTGAAAGATTTACGTTTACAAATTCAAGTCCCATTGAGTCAGGATCATTATCGCTTAAAAACTTACATATCTTTTCAAAGACCTGTTCACCAATCAAATTAATTCTACCGTTCTGCTCAGCTATAGGTATAAACGATGCAGGTGGGATCAGTTCTCCCTTCGGATCTCTTATTCTGGCCAGTGCTTCTGCTCCTGCAAGCTGCATGTTTTTGGTAGATATGATCGGCTGAAGAAAAACCTCCACCTGATTCTTATCTGAAGCAATTTCAAGGGCTTTCTTTACATATACCCTATCATAATAATCCTGAAGAGCACTTACATCTGAGAGAACATTATAGTCATCTCCGAGTTTATCGGCTTTTTCAAGCATGATACTTATCGTATTAAGCACATCATCTGCTCTATCATAACCATTCTCACAGTTTATGAGCGCATATCCAACTTCAAGATACAGTTCGGCATCGTCTGCTTTCCAGGGAAGTCTGAACCTGTTTCTGAATTCCTCGTGAATATCACTCCAGGACAGATCTGGATCGCCAAGTAAAACAAAACGTCCGCTCTTGTAATAAAACGACAGACATTCCTTATAATTTTTTTTCATGAATTCGGATATAAGGCAAATGCCCTGATTCATCTGTACAGAACCATATATATCACGAAGATCATGATAATCTCTTATTACAAATGCAAGTATATTATATCTTCCCTTCCCTTCGTTTTCTTCAACAAATGCGCGAAGAGCTTTGCTGTTAAAACACATATTTCTGCGCTCTAAATAAAACTCAGGGTTTACAAAAGAAAGATAAATGATAATAACAGCCATCATGCAAAAAGTATCAAAGAGCAGATATTTAGGGAAGCCTATCCTAAACAAGGTTCCGATGAAAAGCACAAAATTATAGTTTATAAGTGCTGCTTTTTGATTCTTTGAAGGTATCTGTTTTCTATGCAAAATGATAAGGTAAATTGAAATAAGAATATAGAAATAGTACGCAAAGTATACAACAAAATAATATGGCGCTTTGTGATATCCCTCTTTATCAACATAAAAAATGATGCCGAAGAACATATTAAGTACTTCCACAAATAATGATAAAAACAGAGGAATCTGCATTAACCTGAATTTAAAAGGATATTTGCTTTTGTCTATTTTTAAGAGATTAACTGCAAATAGATAATATAAATACGGTCTTATTGTGAACGACATAAAAAAGCATGTGTTTAAAGCTACAACAAGCCATAAAGGTAATACCTTGTATTCATTGCATGCAATACTGGATGTGATGTCAAAGAAAATAACAACTCCTTCGTTTATAAGAATACTAAGGAACGTTTTATTAAAATTTAATGGAACACGCGGAAGGGCAAAGTAATACCCCATAATAATTATAATAATAAGCATGCTTGGAACAACATAACTGAAATTCCAATTTATCATATTTATTTCCCCTCAAAAAGATTTCCGAAGAATCGCATTCTCCAATATATAAAGTATAACATTTTTATATTACGTTTATCCTTTTGTGATTATTAAAATATAATAAACTATTAAAAACCCGGAGCCAAGAAGCTCCGGGTCATCCTCATAAGAAAAAATATATGTTTTCCTCCCAATACATAAAAAAGCGAAAAGCTTTGTTATGATCATAAAAGTTCCTGGAATCCGGGAACAAACAGATGTCTCGGTATTCCGTCAACCATTATAGGCCCTACATCACCCTGAATAAGTGGACGAACGTAAGTAATAAACTCATCAGTTACATAGGTGCCTTCTTTGTTGATCCAATCTCTGGGAACAAGACGCTCATCATTTGCAATCTTGTGTACGTCCTTAACCTCAGTACCAGCCTGATAAGGATCATCTGAAAGACGTGTGATTACAACCATCTTGCCGCTGTCGCCTTCATCTGCAGCCTTCATTGCAGCACCGCCTACCTCATAAGCCTCAAGTATATCAACTCGGGAAGCACAGTGGCTTGCAGCTCTCTGGAGAGTTGAAAGCTCGATTGCTCTTGTCTTACATCCAATCTCAGTTGAAAGGACTGTGCAAAGATATCTTGCAGTACCTGTAAGCTGTTTATGACCGAATGCATCTACATATTCAACACCGTTATCATATTCGCTTATGTACTTGCCGTCTTTATCATGAATACCTTCTGAAATTGCGATAACAACATTTGCTTTTTCTTTAAGAAGGCCTTTGACCTTAGTAACAAATTTCTTAACGTCAAAAGGAAGCTCGGGAAGATAAATTGCATCAGGTCCGTCACAATCCTCTCCTCTTGATAATGCAGCTGATCCGGTAAGCCAGCCGGCATTTCTTCCCATTATTTCAACAATGACAACCTGACCATGGTCAGTTTCAAGACTCCATCCATCTCTTATGATTTCCTTAACAGATGTACCAATATACTTGGCAGCGGAGCCATATCCCGGTGTGTGGTCTGTAAGAGCAAGGTCGTTATCGATTGTCTTAGGGCAACCAACAAATCTTACAGTTGAGCCGGAAATAATTGCATAATCAGAAAGCTTTTTGATGGTATCCATAGAATCGTTACCACCAATATAGATGAAGCAGTCGATTTCAAGATCTGTTAAGATCTGGAAAATCTTCTCATAAGTTTCCTTACTCTCAAATATTTCAGGTAACTTATAACGACAAGAGCCAAGATAGGCTGAAGGTGTACGTTTTAAAAGTTCAGCATCAAGACCGGTTTTGATGTGATCGGCAAGATCAACATATCTTCCTTCCATCAGTCCCTGTACGCCATGGATCATTCCATATACTTTCTTGTATCCACGATCGATAGCTGTACGGTAAACACCGGCAAGTGACGAATTAATAGCTGCTGTAGGTCCTCCTGACTGACCAACAATAACGTTTCTCTTCTCCTTTGTTGCCATATTAAGAATACCCCCTTAAGTAGATTTGTTATGCAACATGTATATATTTTATCAAACGGAGCACCTTTTGTCATTAAAAATAACTATAATATTAAAAAATTATGAAAAAGCATGTTGCTTGCAACATGCTCGCGCCGAGCGCGGTTGCATTTATGCAACAAATACCATACGCGCGAGTGCGCATACATAGCGGAGCGTTTTTAATATATTAGGAAATTCGGAGGAATTTCCTAATATATTAAAAAAGACGTAGAAAATATAACATTTTATATTTTCTACGCCTTATTTAAATTGTCTAGTTGTTAAGCGATGGACTATTCTGAGACTTCTATTTCCTTAATAAGAAATTCATTTCCCTGAACAAGATATGTTTTTTCACTTCCGCAAAAAGGACATATTCTGCCATGAGCGATAGTTCCATATTGTTTCCCGCAATCCTCGCACTGTGTTATGGCTGATATGGGCTCAATAGAGAGCTCAGTATCAGCTATAAACTCATGCTTTGGCGCAGCCCATTTCCAACAATCTGTGAGGAAATGAGGTATTACAGATGAAACCTCACCAAGCTGAATAGTTACTTTTTCAATTTTACTTATATTGTTTTCATCTGCGACGGTTTTAAGATCGTCGATTATATGAAAAACTACACCAAGTTCGTGCATATTAAATCCTCATTAATTCTTCTTGCCCTTGAATTTGATGTTAATAGCCTGCTTTGCTGCGTAAGGAAGAATGTATTTAAGCTTATCTTCACTCTTTCTCATCACACTGCATTCAGGGTTTTCTCTGTAAAGATGAATTGCATCAAATTCACATTTTGTAGTACACAATCCGCATCCGATACACTTATTTGTATCAACAACAGAAGCGCCACATGAAAGGCATCTGGCTGTTTCGGCCTTAACCTGTTCTTCAGTAAAGACAAGCTTTGCATCTCTGAAGGAGTGTGTGGGATCAGTGATCTTGTCACTCTTTCCGGGAATCTGTCTCTTACAGGTATCGTAATCCTTAACAAGAATATCCTCTTTGTTGAGCTCCTTGAAATCGTTACGGTTACGACCGATTGTAAGTGAAGAATGAGGCTGTACAAATCTATGAATGGAGATTGCACCCTGCTTACCGGCAGCAATTGCATCAATAGCAAACTTAGGGCCTGTATAAACATCTCCGCCTACGAAAATGTCAGGCTCAGCAGTCTGATATGTAAGTGAATCGGCAACGGCACCGTTACCTCTGCCAAGCTCAACCTTTGATCCATTAAGCATATCACCCCATACGATTGACTGACCGATACTTAAGAATACGTGCTGGCACTCAACAGTAACTGTATCATTTTCATCATACTGAGGATTGAATCTTCCGTCAGCATCCTTAACTGAAGTACATCTTTTAAGAACAATGCCCTTAACTTTTCCGTTCTCAGTAAGGATTTCCTTGGGACCCCAGCCGGGATTAATCTCAACACCGTCTTCTTCGGCTTCAGCAATCTCTTCATCAGAAGCAGGCATGATATCTCTTGTCTCAAGGCAGAACTGCTTAACTGATGAAGCACCGCATCTTACAACGCTTCTTGATACATCGATAGCAACGTTACCACCACCGATAACAACAGCATCTCCCTCAACCTTAAGAGATTCATCATCTGTTACTGCATGAAGGAAATCTACAGCTGTTACAACACCTTCGGCATCTTCTCCGGGAACGCCTGCTTTTCTTCCGCCCTGGCATCCTATAGCAATATAAAATGCCTTATAGCCTTGCTTTCTAAGCTCGTCAATAGTGATATCTTTACCTATTTCTACACCTGTTTTGATTTCGACACCCATCTCTTTAATGATGTCTATCTCTGCCTGTACAACGTCTTTTTCAAGCTTGTATGAAGGAATACCGTATACAAGCATACCACCTGCTTTTTCATTCTTTTCAAAGATTGTTGGCTTATAGCCTTTTTCAGCGAGGTAGAATGCACATGAAAGTCCGGCAGGACCACCACCTATGATGGCGATTTTTTCATCAAACTCACCCTGAACCTTGGGAACAACTTTCTTGGGGATGAATCTTGTTTCAGCATTAAGATCTCTTGCAGCAATGAATTTCTTTACTTCATCGATAGCAACAGCCTGATCGATAGTGCCTCTTGTACAAGCTTCTTCACATCTTCTGTTACAGATATGTCCGCATACAGCAGGAAGCGGATTATTCTTCTTTATAAGCTCAAGTGCTTCAGTATATTTACCCTGAGCAGCAAGCTTTAAATAACCCTGAACTGCAATATGAGCCGGACATGCTGTTTTACAGGGAGCAGTTCCTGTATCGTAGCAATTGATCCTGTTATTATCTCTGTAATCCCAGTCCCAATCAGCTTCAGACCATTTCTTTTCAGAAGGAAGAACATGTTTAGGATACTGAACTTCACTTCCGTCCTTTTTGCATAGCTTTTGTCCAAGCTTAACAGCACCTGCAGGACACACTTCTACGCAACGTCCGCAAGCAACACAATCTTCTTTTGTAACACGTGCAACATAAGCTGAACGTGACATATTAGGTGTGTTGTAGAGCTGAGAAGTTCTGAGGGCGTAACAAACATTTACGTTACAGTTACATATAGCAAATATCTTGTTTTCACCATCAATATTGGTAATCTGATGTACAAAGCCGTTATCTTCGGCCTTCTTGAATATAGCAAGCGCTTCTTCTTTTGTGATATATCTTCCGCCCTTACCGGTCTCAACAACATAGTCGGCCATATCACCAACTGCGATACACCAATCCATCTCATCATCAGCGCAGCCTTCTTCGTAGGTCTTACGTGAACGACGGCATGAGCAGGGACTTGCAGCATATTTTCCTTCGTATTTATCGAGCCAATGAGAAATATGTTCAAGTGAAATTGACTCATTATTCATCTCAATAGCTTTCTCAACAGGAATAACATGCATTCCGATTCCTGCACCTCCCGGAGGTACCATAGGTGTAACCTTCTCAAGAGGAAGAGTTGACATATAATCGAAGAATCTACCCATCTCAGGATTCTTGTCGATAATGTCTTTGTTCATGTTTGAAAATTCTGCACTTCCGGGTACAAACATAGGAAGAACATACTGCTTTTCTCTCTTCTCATTTTCCCAGTTGTACTCGATAAGTCCGGTCCATGACATGTGATCAAGAAGTTCCTGCAGATGATTTTTCTCTATGCCTGATATTTTCTGTATTTCTTCAAAAGTTTTAGGTTTTCTGACACCCATCTTAAGAGCAAGTTCTGCTTCTTCATCTGTTGCAAGAGAAGCAAGAGCCCAATATTCAGGGTCATCATTAGTGATCTTTTTAAGACCAAGATGATAAGGGATGCGGTCTGTAATCATTTTGCCAAGTTTGACTATAGGCTCACGCATCACTGCATCGTCTTTAACATAAGACGGCTTATAAGGTGGTTTACGTCCCATAAAAAATCTCCTTAAATTAAAAAACATTATAGATAATAAGTTAAACATAGGGGAATCTTTCGACTCCCCTAATGAAGTA
>Ga0247608_10006178_pt1 | contig 12689 bp, 4 predicted proteins | sample 176DNAGHGlowgp2_FD_193490 | JGI IMG/M metagenome (GOLD analysis project Ga0247608, IMG submission 193490) | Sheep rumen microbial communities from Palmerston North, Manawatu-Wanganui, New Zealand - 1766 DNA GHGlow gp2 | ecosystem: Host-associated > Mammals > Digestive system > Stomach > Rumen ... | reverse complement strand
CAAGGTGTCGTGAAGACAGAGTTCACCATCTCATTCCCACGGCAGATGAGCGGTATCACGCGTCAGTCCATTAATATAGTTCAAGGGCAGACGTCTCCTGTATTTCGTGGTCTTCAGAATATTGAACTAAGACCCTTTATTTTGCCGGTAGCTGATATAAATCACAACACGTCGATTCCCACAGTGATTTCTTTGGGAACGCCAGAAGGTAATTTAGGTTATACTTTGGCGAACGATGCGTTGATTGCAACTAGTAATTCGCATATCTACAGAGATATTGAAATTGCCATAGGTACCCGCTCTTTCATGTTCTATGGCTTGGCTAGGAATGCATCTGTAACATCTGGTTCTGCCAATATTCCTAATGGTGCTCTAACTAAAACAGAGACGGGAACGACACTGGATGGCATATCTTTTTCTCTCGTACCTATAGTTGGTAATATGTCTGTAGATGCAGAAGCCACCGAGATTGCAACTTATCTGACCAATGTCGCCAATGCGTCTTATGGCAATGAGACCACATTGACTTTCTTTCCCAACCTAACGTTAGTCAAAACTGGTTCCTGGAACAGTGTTAAAGCAGTCGTCCAGCAGATTTATAGTGTTGTTTATAACAAAGCTACGTACGACAATGAAGGCAAAGCGACTAACCTCTATGGCGCTATCGTTAAAGCTATTTTAAAACAAGGAGATTCTATCTTTGCTACAGAGGGTACAGGTGAAAATGCGGGTAAACTTATCTTTACAGGTACCGATATTACAAAGTCCTTTACATACCCTCAAAACAAGAACCTGCCTGATGGCGCTGTCTGTATCAGCTGGGATTCTAATAAGTTTAACGCGCTTGCTTATACCGCGGATGATGGTATGAACATTACTACCGTTAACAAATATGTTTATCCTGCCTCTCTTTGGTATTATGGTTTGAGTGGAATAAGGACTGCCATTGAATCGATGGAGACACACTACACTGGTAACAATTGGGCAACTGTCCTTGAAAAATATGCGGCTAAAACTGGCTATAGCAATCTGGTTCAGTCTACAACCCGTTCTATTGCCATTGAGAAGGAAGTGCAGTATGCTGTAGGTCGTTTGGATGTGACTGTGAGATCGAAGAATGGTTCGCAAACGCTAGAGGAAAATGTTATTACTGGTACGAATCCTAATAATGAACCAATTTATCGCACTATTACCTTCGATTCTGATGATTTCCCAATCACAGGTATTATCGTAGGTAACCAGCGTGCTGTTGACTATGAGTTCGTTACTAAGAAAAATGAAGATCAATATACCATCTACGACAGTCAGGTGTATGGACTAGGAAATAATACTCCGAATTGCTATTTGACTCCAGCTTCTGCCATACCAGAAAACAAGACCCATACCTTGGTATTACAAACACCTGTTGCATCAGCCTTAGAAGATGCGGATGCCAATGTGAAGATTGCCGTGGAGTTCATGAACAACTCTGGCCAGACGATTGTTGGCAAGGACAACCAGATTATCTATCCGAACACAAAGTTCTATCTAGTCGGTACTCTGAAACCATTTGCAAACGAGTCTAATAAGTTTAAGGGCACTAATGATCCCATTAAGCAGGCCTTTGTTCAGGACTATGTCACCACTGCCAACTTTGTGGTTCAGAGTTTCCGCAGTGCATATAACTTACTTCCTGACTTGCGTTCTCCTAAACTAGAGATTGGTATGTCTGTTGATTTGAATTGGGAGGCTGGTATTACACAGGAAATAGTCGTTGAATAATTATTTCATTTTTAGAATAATAAATACTATAAAGATATGAAGAAGATTCAGAGATTTGCCTTGATGAGTGCGATAGCACTGACAGGCGCAGTAGGATTCACTGCCTGTTCGTCCTCTAACGATCAGCTGGCAGCAGAACCAGAGATTGCGGGTCCTAACTACAATCCCGATACGAATGAGGTGCTGGCCAAGTTCGTGTTTAATGTGTCGACAGGCAATTCAGCCTATAGCAGCGGACAGGCTGCTCCCAGCTTTACCCGCCAGTCGGCAGGTGCTACTCAAGCTGATGAAAACCAGTTGTTCCGTGGTATCGACAATGCTGTGCTCCTTTCTTTCAAGCAGGAGGGTGCCGATGGTAAGCATCTTGCTGCAACAACTACTGCCGACAAGCGCTTTGACCTGTCGTATGTGGCTACCGCAGGAACGATTGATAAGGATAATTCACATCGTGTCATTGAGACTTCGTTGCCCCTGAATACCAATACGTTGTTATTCTACGGCAAGGCTCCTATTGGTTCAGCAAGCGAAGCTGACGTAGCAGCAGGTCTTACTGCCTACGATCTCTATGGTCACTTGGCAGATTACCGTATTGGTGCCGGCAACGGAAGCCTCGATCTTGCTTCTACCAACTTCGAGTTGGATTCTCGCATCAATGGTAAGGTTGGTGACTTCAAGAAGATTCAGAAACTGTTAGCAGGTATTCTGACCTGTATCATGAATACGAATCTGACTGACGACCAGCATATTGACCTGAGTGCTGCAGAGTATACCATTGCTGTGAGTGCTGATGAGTATCCTAACGGTCTGAAATGGGCTGACTACTACAATGAGAACAATGTAAGCCCTGTATCAGGTGGTGTGCTTGACCCTCTGGAGAAAAAGCTGACGGATGCTTATCGTGAGATGACTACCATTCGTCAGGGCGAAGGTGAGTTGCGTGCGGGTTATGGTGAGGCCATCCGCGAAACCATTGAGGACTTGTGGTCAGTTATTAACGAAGTGCGTTGTGCTACTCCGTTCTCGAAGGCTGAGGCTGTTGCCAAGTATCTGTCTATCCGTATCCATGAGCGTATCAAGGAGTACTTCAATGCAACCGTACCTACAGATGGTACTAACGTGAATGTCCACAGCTTTGAGACGACCTCCAATGTGATTTCACACTTTCTCAACGATAAGGCATGGCCAGCTACAGCTGATACCAAGCCTACTGACTTTTCATCTATCAATAGTGTCAGTCTAATTGACTTCCCCCAGAAACTCTATCATGTGGCTCCCGGTTCTGCCCACTACCTGTTCGACAGGACCAAGCAGCAGTTCTTCTATGTAGAGAACTACAGTACGGCAGCTGTGGGCAATACTGGCGGCTTTACAGTGGAAAGCTACTACTATCCCGCAGAGTTGCTCTATTTCGGCAATAGCCCCATCCGTGTGTCGAATAAAGAGCACAAGCCTAATGCCTATCCTAATGGTGTGGGCAATTGGGATACAGATGCATCATGGTCTGAAGACTGGCTGAAGGACAGTCATGTCACCTCTAAGACGCAGAGTGTCGCTATGAAGAACGACATCAACTATGGTACTGCTCTGATGAAGACGACTGTCAGCTATGGTGCTACGACGTTAAAAGACAATAACCATGCCATTCAGAAATATAAGGATCCTTCAATAGGAGATAATGACGAGCCAGACAATGAGATTACTGTTAATGCTACCAGTTTCAAGGTGGTAGGTGTTGTGATTAGTGGCCAGTCGAAACAGGTGGGTTGGGATTTCCTGCCCAAGACCGGTAGTGCTCAGGGCTATGTTTATGACTATTCTATTAGTAGTGTTGGTGCGATTCCTGTAACAGGCTCTTCAGTGCCCAACTATACGTTGGTATTCGACAACTACAATGCTACTGCCGCTGCTGAGAGTAAACCTCAGGACAAGGTGTATGTAGCCCTCGAGTTGTACAATAATTCCGGCTCAGACTTCTTTGGAGAGCATGGTATCATCCGTGACGGTGGCACTTTCTACCTCATCGGTGAATTGGATCCCGCAAAGGCTGGTCTTCAGGCACCGGCATGGCCTGCTAATCATCCACTGCCTCCGTACAATGCTGACGGTTCGTCCAAGAAGATTGCCCGCGTATTCATGCAGGACTATATGACTTCAGCCAACTTCGTTATTGGCGTGAACTCACTGAAGCATGCCTACCTGACCGTGCCCGACCTGCGCTACAGCTCGCTGACACTCGGACTTTCTGTAGACATCCAGTGGTCTACGGGTCTTGACTTTGGCGACGTCGTCCTTGGTGCTGAATAATGCTATAATATAAAATTAAGTACACGCGTGAAGAAATTGCTGATACTGCTGATAGGTGCTCCGATAGCCCTGTTGTCATCATGTTCCACCATTGATGACAATCTCTCGGACTGTCCTCCCGTTGAAGACAGCACTTCTGTTGAAGACGGCAGCTACGAACTGGACTATGAGCTTCGCTTGGTGACCAATATGACCACTGAGCTGAAGACGGAACTCCAGACCGAGTTGAGCACACAGGCAGACCTGCAGATGGCTGCTGCATTACGTAGCCACCTGCAGGATATCTTCACCGACTTTGCGCACGATGTCGACCTCTCGTTCTATGATACACAGGGCGACTCCGTACGACTGCAGCATGACCAGCACGTGATGAATGCCAACCAGGCCAGTTATACGCTCAATCTGCCTATGCGTCAGTATCAGCATCTGGCTGTTGCCAACGTGGTGGAAAATCCTGTCGTCAGCTTGGCAAATGATAAGTATTGTCACACTGCCTATCTCCGCCAGACAGTGGTTGCCGACACCATCAACTGCCATACCACTGGTGTCTTCACAGCTCGCCAGCCTATGGAGGTGCTTGAGGGTATCGACCAGACTTTCGATGTGAAGCTCTATATTGCCAACTGTGCTGCTACTTTCGTGGTAGATACGGTAGGCACAGGGCTCCGCGATCTGAAGGTTTATACCACAGGTTTTGCTACAGGATTCAATATCGCTGACAGCACTTACACTTATAGTGCAGATGCATCGCCTATCGTCAGAACGAAACAGGTAAATTCTGGTGGCGACAATTCGCTGTTGTCGTTTTGCTCGGTGACATTCCCTTCGCCAGAGGAACCGATGACGCGTATGGTCATTGATACCGACGACCCCTTTATTTCGCCTGATGCTGCCGATGCCCTGTGGGAGATTCATGTCTATGCCACAACGGTCTTGGGCAACGTTACCGAAACGAAGTTATTTGTTAAAAAGCCGTTGCGTGCCGGACAGCTGAAGATTATTAAAGCCAAGGCGAGTGTTGATGGCTCTATGAAACTTGAAGGAAACACTGTTGGTGTAAATATCCAAACGAATTGGAACCATGGTGGAGACTATAATCACGAGCTCTGAGGATTGAACAGAATAGGTTATATATATAGAATAGGTTCGCGCGCGTTAGCTCTCTTGACACTCTGTTGTCTGCTGAGTTGCACGACAAGCGACAGTGAAATCCCGACAACAACGGACGGAATGGTCACTGTCGACTTGGCGTTAAATGTGTCCGCTGCTAATGGCAATACGCGAATGGCTTCTGATGTGGTGAAAGCTACATCCTTATCTGACGTAACTCTGAACTTCAGTGTGCTTCCTTTCATCATTCCTTCAAGCCAAGATACTATAACTGCAGACGATGCACCCTTGACAGAGCCAATTACTACGTTTAGCGCAGAACAAAAACATTATTTATCTAGTCAGGTTGAACTTAGCATCGGTACCAATGCCTTCCTTTGCTATGCGAATATGAATCGTGGAACTTCATATGATCGTTCTACCAATGGCAGCCTCCAAGCAAGTGGCACGGGGCTATCAAAAACTTTTGATTGGGAACATATTCAGCAACCCTCAACCGTACCCAATGCTGATGCCGTTAAGATATTAAATTGCCTGAATGCTATCGCTACGGTAGAATATTCGAATGGTTTAACATGGAATAATTCTGAAGATGAAATAATTGCAGACCTATTCAATAGGTTTGTCAATAATTCCCAGTCCATTGCCGGTTCTAGCAGAAATATCATTGCTTATGTTAATTACTGGTATCACGAGGCGAATACTATAGCTGATCCTTTAAAAACTGCAATAAAGGATGCGATATCAGCAAATTTCACGGTGGAAGGAGACCAAGTGACAGCTATCAATGACGTTACTAGTTACCCTGTAGGGCTTCCTGACGGTAATGCTGTCATTAAATGGAACAACAACCCAACAGCAAAGAAGTTTGAATACGACGAAATAAAGTGGGATGCAGATAAAAATGCGTATTATTATTTGTCTGATAATGATAAGTTTGTCAACTATGTCTATCCTGCTGAACGCTACTTCTATGCCAATAGTCGCATCAAGACCTCTACGTCCAGTCAAAAAGACAACTATACCGCATCAAGGTGGGCAGAAAAGGCAGAAACGACAGACGAAAAAGGTGTGCTCGACTATTATGACGATGCCAATATCGTTGCTTCAACCACCCGCTCTGTAGCTATCAAGAATCCATTAAGCTACGGAGTAGCAGGTCTGGAAATTCATATCAAGGCTAACACCTCTTCTGAAATCAACTACCTGCGCGATGCTAATCCTGAATACACCCAACAAGAGGTTACACTGGGGAATGAAACCTTCCCTCTGACCGCAATTATCGTGGGTAGTCAGGTCAAGCAGAACTGTTTCTTTGAGCCTGTGATTTCTGATAATAAGGATGAAAACCTCATCTACGATACAAATGTCACTGCCTGTTTGGGGGCTACCAATGAAGAAACATATTCAGCCCCCATCTATACCCTTGGCATGCAGACAAAGGATGGCGTATCGATGAAGGTGGTGTTGGAGTTCACAAACAACAGCAACAAGGACTTCATCAGCGAGGATGGTATCATTTATCGGAATACCAAGTTCTATATGGTGGCCAGCGTAGTACCTCCCACTAACGAGGGGATAGGCAAGCGCGTGATGACTCGTGGCCACATGACTGTTGTCAACCTGACCATCAAAAGTCTGAAGTCAGCCTATAATGCCCTGCCAGACCTGCGTAGCGACAAGCTGCGCCTGTTCGATGTGGTGGAGGCAGGTATCCGTAAATGGCAAACAGGTCAGACGGGTGAACACGAATTTTTCAATTGGTAAAGGAACAATGTAACATGAATAAGATAATGACCACGACATATTATCTAGGAGCACTGCTCTGTCTGATGACAGGGTTGCTGTTGACTGCATGTTCCAGCGACAGCGCTTCTGATGATCGTGTGTCTAATAGAATAGTTAGGCTCTCAGCCGGTAGTCATCAGTTCCTTCAGGATGATAATCTGTCATCAGCACCAGACATAACCCGTGGTGTTCTTTATCCTGACCAGACTCATGAGAATGATGAGACTGCTTGGGAGAAGTTCGCGCCTACCGACCAGCCCAACATGTTGCTATTCGTTGCCAAGGGTAAAGACAATCCCGCCTCTTCAGACGTTATGTCGCGACTCTTTGCCTTCTCTGCTACCAACAGCGATTGGCAAGCCAATATCACCATTGTTGATACAGACGTTAATTATTATATTTATGGCTTTATGCCCATCGATGCACAAAACACATCCGACAATGTGAGCATCACCCTGTTGCCTTCTAAAACGAATTACAATGCAGGAGCCAAGCTCTTTATCAATGGTTTGAAGGTGCTTACCGAAAAAGATCCTTGTGTGATAGTGGGTGTGGCAGTACCTGATGGCGAAAATTACATCTTGCCTTGGGGCAAGTTTGAATTCCAATTCAAGGCCAATGGCGAGAATGTCACTGATTACATGGGCATCTTGCTCGACCACATCTACTCCCGTTACTACTTTAAGATGAAGATAGATGCCAACTATGCCAAGTTGCGTGCTATTAGGATTAAGAGTATGATGCTCGACGCGTTGGATACATATGGCAATACAGTGAATAGTGTGGATGCTACAGTCACGTTGAACAGCACAACAGGAACCAATCCTTTAAGTACTCCTACTTTCAAATACAACAAAGGCACTAGAACATTCACCTTATATAGTAATTCTGACGGACTGTCTCTGACAACAGCCTATTATCAATTTGAGAAATTCTGTTTGGCTCCTTGTAGCCAACGATGGTTCCGCCTTACTACTGAGTATGATGTGCTCGATACGAAAGGAAATGTTATTCGTCAAGATAAAGCCATAAACAATTTTGACATCAGTGCCTTGACAAATGCAAGTATAACAAACACGAATCCAGGTCTTGAGCATACGATTCAGATTACGGTGAATCCCACCTATCTTTATATACTCTCCGATCCAGACTTAGATAACCCGACATTTGATATTAATTGAAGATAAGACGTTGAAGACAAGATATACCATAATCAGTTCGTTGCTGTTGCTTCTGACCGCTGTGTCGGCAGAGGCGCAGATAGTCATTGGTGGCAGTGTCTATGGTGGTGGTAATGCCGGCGATACCGGCGGAAGCACTACCGTCACTGTCCGTTCTGGCGATATCGACGAGGTCTTTGGTGGTGCCCGCATGGCTGATGTCAAAGGCTCGGCATTTGTGAATATCGATGGTGCACATGCCTCCAACTATATCGTCATCAACAAAGTCTATGGCGGCAACGATGTTGCAGGAACTATCGGCTCTAATGATGCGGCGGCTAAGAAATTCCCATCTGACGTTCTTACACTCGAAGTCGAAAATCATGTTACTAACGAATGGGATGCCTTTATCCGTATATCATCAAAGTCTTCAACTCCCGACGAGGAACTGCCCAATGACAAGAAGATTTATATTGGCCAGCTCTTTGGTGGCGGTAATGGCGATTATGACTATACATCAGATGGTAGTCCCTATAAGGGAAAGAACAAACCCGAATTAGGAAAGACCTATCTTGAAATTGTTGGCGGTTCCATCGTATATGCATACGGTGGTGGAAATGCTGCGACGGTAACGGAAAAGACGGTTATTTGTGTTGATAACCCCAGTAAGGTGGTTAATGGTATTGTTGATGCCAGTAATCCGAATGCCGGTACTGGTGGTGAACTGCTGACAACAGACCGCTTCCGTGATAAGATGGGCATCAACACTGGCCTTTCTTATCCCAGTAGTGCTGCTTTCCAGATTGGCCGTTTCTTTGGTGGTAACAACAAGGCAGAGATGGCTATCCGTCCGACATGGAATCTGAAATCTGGTAAGATTCGTAACCTCTATAGTGGTGGTAACCTCGGTGCGATGACCAATAAGGAAGGTCTGCTGCTGGAGATTCTAGCCGATTCCAAGATTGTCGTTGACAATGTCTATGGCGGCTGCCGTATGGCAGACGTACACCCGTTGAAGTCTGGAACGTTAGCAAGCGGCGTGTACGAAGAGTCTGGAACCGAAGATATTCATTTGGACAATACAGACTATAATTTCCCCAAAGGCTTGCCTGCCCGCGTGGTAATCAGTGGCGGTGACATCAACAATGTCTATGGCGGTAACGATGTCACAGGTAAAGTGTATGGTGGTAATGCCATTGGTATCCGTACCAGCATTCGCGGTGACGTCTATGGCGGAGGTAATGGTTCCTATCCTTATACGGATAAGACAGATTATATCAATGATGATGTTTACAGCGACCTCTATTACAATCCTGATGATGTGTTAGACGGAATAACGTTACCAGAAGAAACCAGCCCAGCCATGAAGTCGGCAATGGCACTCAATGCCTTCCGTCCCAATGCCGAGGCGGTATCTATCCGTTTATTTGGAACAAAAGAAAAGCCTACAATTATTGGGGGTTCCGTCTATTGTGGTGGCAACAGTGCAACCTTGCGTAACGATCATCCGGATAAGGATGCAGCAGCAGAGTTGAAGATTGGTTCTTATGTCTATGCCGACAAGGTGTTCCTAGGTAACAATGGAGAAAACATGGTGACCTACAATGCCGAGGAGGTTGATGATGAAACCGGTGCTCTCAAAAAGAGAGAAGGAACCCTCGTAACATTAAAGACAGTCAACACGATGACTTTGACTGACCCAGATGTCTTTGCCAAATATATGGACGGTGTTGCCATGAGGGTTAAGCCACGTGTTGTGTTTGACACTAAAGGTGATACTGGCCATGACTATATACCTTATACGACCTACTTCGGCTCTTTCTATTGCGGTGGAAATGTAGGAAGCATGAGGTTCCCTGGTGCGGTGGAACTCGATTTCTCCAACAAAATCGTTATCTTCGACAAGTTGGTAGGCGGATGTAATGATGCCTATGTTGATGCACATGAAGGATATAATGCCCGTTATGAAGGTGGTGTGCTTGAAGCCCCCGATGACGAGACGGGTAATAAAATCATTATGAACCTAAGTGGTTTGAAGATTCAACCTAAGCGTTGGGTAAAAGATAATAAAGGCGACTATGTGCTGGATGCCAACGGAAACCGTCAGTTAGAGTGGAACATTGTCAAATGGGACGAAATCCAACAAAAATATGTAAATGACGATGCTAAATCTAAAGCTGATCCGGTACCAGGTAAAATAGGAACAATAGACGGTCACGACTATAATGCGGGAGAAGAAGATCTTGCCCGCCGCTTCACGGGTGGCAATATCTATGGTGGCTGTTATAATAGTGGTGTCGTCAATGGCAATGTGGTTATCAATATTGACTCCGTGCTGATGGAGCGTGACAAGCTCTTTGATGTAGTGGAGTCTGATGCTCTTGGTGATGAGGCTATCTATTATGATAAAGACTACGATACGCCCCGTTATAATATCACACAATATAATACAGGTGTCATCCTTGGCCAGCAGGGTATGGATGTGCTTGGTAAGGCGTTGAACGTGTTTGGTGGAGGCTATGGTCCTGAGTCTGAAATTTGGGGTAGCACCACTATTAATCTGAATGCAGGCTATGTGTTCCAGGTTTTTGGCGGCAGTGAAAGGGGGGTAATCGGCAAGTCTCTCGAAGAACAAGGCATCACCGTGACAGAGAATAGTTCAGAATTGAATACCACAAAGAACTACGATTATGTTTTCAAGGAGAATAATTATCACTATGCTTATGATCCTGCCTATAGTTGCTATATCAATTTGAAGGGCAAATTCCCAGGTGTGTCGAAGTCTAACGACAATAGCAACAAGATGATGGCTGAGTGTGAGTTTATGTACGGTGGAGGCTTTTTGGGTCCTATCTGTGGAAATACTGTCATCAATCTGGGCAAGGGTCGTATCTTTAACTCGTTTGCCGGCTCTTGTAATGCCGACATCCTAGGTCATACTGAGACCTATATCGGTCGTATGATTAAGGATGCATACTGCGAAAAGATGGGCTATTTGGGTAGTACCAAAGAGACCAACAGCGAGACCTATCTGATTGATAAGGAAGACTACTATGAAGAAGGATTCCCCTGGGTTCGTGATATCACCTATGGTGGCAACGACCTTGGTGGTGAAATCAAGGGCAGCAAAGATTTCACGGGTCGTGTCAATACTGATGCGCTCAGCATGGTCTATGGCTATGACGCAACAAATAATCCAAATCCAGAAGTTCTTAAAGCATCTGCTTACACAGAGTATCTTTGGGGGCGTACGGATGCTATCTTTGGCGGTTGCTTCGGTACTTACGACTATACAGACTCGCGTTATGGGGAGTATTTCTATGCAGTAGGGGGCACGGGAACCATAGTTGATGGAGAAGGAAAGAATCTTGGTAAGGCTCGTTCTGGTTATTCCAAGCCCCGCATGGATAATGCTTTTGTTAACTTCCGTCCAACGACTTCCAACGCCGCCAACATGGTCAACAAGATTTATGGTGCTGGTCAGGGTAAGTCGGGTGACCGCGACAGCGACAAGATGCAAGATCGCAGCTATGTGCTGATCGACGCTCCACAAACGTGGGAAAAGTATAAGGATATGGAGGTGTTTGGTGCTGGTGCCTGGGGTGGAGTAGGTATGTATACTAAAGTAGACCCCGATGCTGAGACCCCACCCACACAGACACAGCTGGACGGTGTCTCTGCCATTATCGATTTGGTACGTGGACAGATTGGCTCGGCCTATGGTGGCAGTTTGAACGAAGGTTTCACCCGTCGTACGCTGGTTAATGTCCCCAATGGCTCTACCATCAAACTTAGCAATATCTTCGGTGGTGCCTATGGTGAAAACAATAATGCCATTTGCGATGTCTATGAGGCCAATGTAGAGTTCCACAGTGCTGCTGCCAGCGTGGCCGGTGCTATCTATGGTGGTAACAACAACTGTCGCCGCACACTCTATGGTAAGGTAAACGTTGATGTGGCTGTCACCAACAAGGACAATGGCTACGGAACGACCATCTACGGCGCAGGCTATGGTGTGGACTCCTGGTCGGAATATACAGAGGTAAACCTCCTTAACGGTGCATCGGTATGGGAAGTCTATGGCGGCGGTCAGGAAGGTAAGGTGACCAATCTGCGGACTGCTGAATATCTGGCAACAAATGTATACCATGATACTAATGGTTTGGCAATTCCGACAGGATATGTTGACAAAGGTCTGGCCAGTGCTTTGACCACTGCCCGCCATGACGGCCAAAAATACAACACCAACGTGCTGATTCATAAGGGTGCCGTTGTCAACAACTACGCATACGGTGGTGGTAAGGGAGTGGCAAGCATTCCAGAGAGTGGTAATGTGAATGGTACTACCTATATCGCGCTGCTTGGCGGTAGGGTGAAGAAGGACCTTTATGCTGCGGGTAAGGCAGGAAATGTGATTAATCTGTATGAAAGTTTGAAAAATGACTTCACCGCCAGTTCCAATGCCTATATCGCCGGAGGTACATTGCGTAACGTCTATGGTGGCGGATATATGGGCAGTGTAGGAAAACATGGCGCAACAACCGAAACCGACTATTCAACATTGTT
>Ga0247608_10006176_pt1 | contig 12691 bp, 11 predicted proteins | sample 176DNAGHGlowgp2_FD_193490 | JGI IMG/M metagenome (GOLD analysis project Ga0247608, IMG submission 193490) | Sheep rumen microbial communities from Palmerston North, Manawatu-Wanganui, New Zealand - 1766 DNA GHGlow gp2 | ecosystem: Host-associated > Mammals > Digestive system > Stomach > Rumen ... | reverse complement strand
CCTTTTGAGAGATTATATGGGTTATAGTAGGAAACGGTTTGGTTATATAGCCCCTGATTCTTTCATAACACCGCCTATTAAAATAACAAAGCCCGAAAACTGTTATCTTATGGGCAATAATACGCTTCGAGATGCGGTCATCCTTAATCTAAATGCAAAATTTGTTTTAGGCAAAGGATCTGGTGCTACTGAAGGTTTTAAAGTTGCAACAGGTAATCATGCACAAATAATAGGTAGATATTATCGTACAATTACCGAAGATGAAAAACCTGGAGGTTATGACAAGGATGTAATTGTGAAAGAAGATGTATGGATAGGTATGAATGTAACTCTACTCTGTGGCGTCACTATAGGAAGAGGTGCTATTATTTCCGCAGGAGCTGTAGTTACAAAAGACATACCACCATATTGCATAGCAGGTGGAGTTCCTGCTAAACCCATAAAATTCAAGTGGACAATCGAACAGATTATGGAACACGAATTAGCCTTATACCCTGAAGAGGAGAGGTATTCAAAAGAAGAACTGGAATCAATTTTTGCAAGTACAACACTGAAAAAAAAACAATAGGCAAATGGATATTATCATCGTCTCACCTTCACTTGACCCAACGAAGAATGTTAGCGGTTTATCTTCTGTGACAAGATTCATCATAGAGAATAACCCACACCACAACTATATACATTTTGAATTAGGACGGAAGGATGGTGAAAAGGGGGGCATTTATAGGGTTGGTTCCATTATAAGTGGGTATAGAGCATGGAAGCAATTACTCCGTATGCATCGAGATGCAATTGTACATTATAACTTCCCATTGGAGAAACCTAGCATCATGCGAGATCCACCATATATGCGTGCGGTACTCAAAAATGGGAACAGGATGGTTATACACATTCATGGAGGTGTTTATCTTACATCCGAAAGCATCCCATTCCCATTCCGACAGATATTGAAACACGTGTTTTCCTGGAAAGTACCTTTCATTACACTGAGTGAGACGGAAACTGAGGTGCTTAGAAGGAGATTCCATGCGAAACACGTAATGTCACTACCGAACTGTATAGATTTGAAAGATGCCCAAACCTTTGAACGCAAATACAAAGATGATTCTACTCCTCTTACATTAGGCTATCTTGGCCGCATAGCCAAGACAAAGGGTATGGACTATCTTTTGCAGGCTTGCAGTATATTAAAAGAACGCCATATCCCGTTCTGTCTTAAACTAGCAGGAGTGGAAGAGATTGAAGGACAATATCTACCGCAGTTTAGCAAAGTGCTCGGAAATCAGTTTGTGTATTCTGGAATAGTTAGTGGAGAGTGCAAGAACTCTTTCCTGCGAAGCCTTGATGTTCTTGCTATGCCTACCTTCTTTGAGGGACTTCCAATGTCTCTACTCGAATGTATGAGCTATGGAGTGGTTCCTATCATTACGCCTGTTGGCAGTATTCCAACTGTTGTAACAGACCAACAGAACGGATTATTCATCAAAGTAAAAGATACACAATCTATCGTGGATGCAATTACTTACCTACATACTAACAGAGACAAGTTAAAATTGATGAGTTCTGCTGCACGCAACTATATTTTCGAACACTTTGACTCTGATTCTTATATAGACAAACTCAATAATATCTATAGTACCTGTTCATGTCATTTCAACTCAAAGCGCTAAATATAGTCTGCTCGCAAACAGAATTGAGCAAGATTCCTGATGGTAAGGTCCTCATCAATACCATCAACGCACACTCCTTTAATGTAGCACAGAAGGATGAGGTGTTTGCCGAGGCGCTCTCTACAATGGAGAATGGAAAATGGAGAAATGAACATGAGGAGGGATATGTGAAGTATCTTATTCCTGACGGATCGAGTATCGTCAAAGCTTGCCGTTGGCTGAAAGCGAAGTCGCTGCCTAAGGAGCGTATCGCAGGATGGGATCTGTTTGCTTTTGAAATGCAAAGACTTGATGTAAGATGTAAGAAGGATGATGTAAGATGTAAGGTGATGTTCCTGGGGTCGAGCAATAAGGTGTTGTCATTGATTCGCGAACGGGTAGCAGTGGACTATCCTAATTTGGAAGTAGTGACCTATTCTCCTCCATACAAACCAGAGTTCTCGGACGAGGACAATCAGTCAATGATACAGGCCATCAACAAGGCCAATCCAGACCTGCTATGGATAGGCATGACGGCACCTAAGCAGGAGAAATGGACATACCAGCACTGGAAGGAATTGGATATTCATTGTCATGTGGGCGCCATCGGTGCGGTGTTCGACTTTTATGCAGGAACGGTGGAAAGGGCTCCCTTGTGGTGGCAGAAACACTCGATGGAATGGCTCTACAGGTTGCTTTTTGAGCCTAAGCGGATGTGGAGGAGGTATGTGATTGGAATTCCTTTGTTCTTGTGGAACATTCTTAAAGAGAAGCTATAAGCATGACTTCGGATATAAGGTGTCCAATTTGATGTACCAAACTTCTGTGGGAGTTCACCCAGTGTAGGGGCTGGCACGGGGTCTGTAATTAGCAAACCCGATTTAAAAAACATGAGAAAAATAAATTTATTCCTATTTGTTATATTCTTGTGTGTACGTGTTACGGCACAGGAGTATAACGGGCTGACAGGTTTATTGCATGTGCCAAGTGCAGAGCCAGACTCATCGGGAACATTTCGTGGAGGTGTCGCGTTTTTACATCGAAAGTTCCTACCCGATAAGTATTACGGAACTTTCCACTCCTTCGGCTATTATGTAGCTCTCTCCCCATGGTCGTGGATTGAATTATCATACGCCTGTACACTTCTTCGGTATAAGATAAGAGGCGAAATGGTGACCAATGAAGACAGACATGTGAACATGAAGCTGTTGCCGCTTCGCGAAGGAAAGTGGTGGCCTGCCTTAGCCATCGGTATGGATGACATCAGTGAAAGGTGGGGAGACCAGCCTGATATGAAAGGAAATACCAACACCTTTTTCCAAAACATCTATATTGCAGCGTGTAAACACATAGATATCAAAGGCTACGAACTCGGGGCTCATTTGTCATATCGCTATTATACCTCAGATCAAAACAAGAATCGCAGAGGGTTAGCTGGCGGACTCACCTTGCGTCCCAGTTTCTATAAGCCGCTCCGTCTCATTGTGGAGTGGGATGGCGCAGGAGTTAATGCAGGTGTTGATGTCATGCTTTGGCGGCATTTGTTCCTGCAGACAGCTTTGGTACATGGCAATGGTTTCATGGGCTGTGTATCTTATCATTGCAGGTTACCTTTTTAAAGTAAGCATCTGACAAAACTCAACAGCGCACATCTATAAAGAAAAAATGCGTTTTAATTGGAATAGATTAAGGGAAAAGATGAAATGAACAACAACAACCAAACAAACAGACTCATAAAGTGGTTAGTTATAGTATTAGATTTCGTAATACTATGGTGTATCCTATGGATTACACTTGACTTATTCCCCGGTTATGAGCGATGGGATGAAGAAAAGAGAATGATTTTCTGGCTTCTATGTACTATTTCACTCTTGCTGGCCGAGACTCGTTTCAGCACGCGAATCCATCTGCGGCAAGTGGGAGCAGGTGATATGCTGAAACGTACTACGATGCTGGTTGCCACCTATACTTTGCTCGCCTACTTATTGTTACGTGCTATCCGCTTCATGGAACGTGTCGGTTGGCGTTTTGTCATTATCGGTATCGGTCTGTTGGCGGTGCTGCTGTTGGCGCGTTTTGTGGAGCGTTGGGTTCTGAAGTCTTTTCGCAAAGCAGGTTATAACACCCGGTACATCACTTTAGTAGGCAATGACATCGCATTACAGGAACTTAGCAATAAACTGATTGGTAACCCCACATACGGATACAGAATATGTAAACGTTTTGAAAATGCCGAAGATTTCTTGAACGAAAATGAAAACGGCATACATAAACTTGGAGATGAATTGTACTTATGTGTGCCTCGTAGTGAGCAACAAGTGATAGAGCGTATCTCATGGCTATGCGACAGACGTATGATTAAGTTCTACTATCTTCCTCCAACCAACGAGTCGCTCAATTTGCAGTCGATATTCATAGACAATATTGAGGTGTTTGCCAGCTATGTAAGCCCCCTTGAGGAGCCGCTCAACCGTTTGATAAAGCGCGTTTGTGACATAGTTATTTCCATTATAGCTTTACTCTTCACCGCTCTGTTATTCCCCGTAATAGCAATAGCCATCCAGATTCAAAGCCCCGGACCTCTGCTTTTCCGTCAGCGACGCACAGGCATGGACGGAATGGAATTCTGGTGTTTGAAGTTCCGTTCCATGCATGTCAATACCGATAGTGACCTGGTACAGGCCACCAAGAACGACCCACGGAAGTTCCCTTTCGGAAACTTCATGCGCAGGACAAACATTGACGAGCTACCTCAGTTTTGGAATGTACTGCGTGGCGATATGAGTATCGTGGGACCACGTCCACACATGCTGGCCCACACCGAACATTATACTGAACTTATAGGCAAATATATGGTGCGCCACTTTGTCAAGCCTGGCATAACCGGATGGGCGCAGGTGACCGGTTTCAGAGGCGAGACGAGTGAATTGTGGCAGATGGAAGGTCGTGTAGAGCGAGACATCTACTACATCCAGCATTGGAGTATTTGGCTCGACTTCCGCATTATTTGGATGACATTAAAAACGTGTTTCAATACAGATAAGAACGCCTATTGAGAACCCATCAACCTTAGTAAAGTACTTTTCGGGCAAATATCAATAACATCATATTAGAAATGAAGGAATTCCTGAAGATAAATCCAGCTGACAGCGTTGCTGTGGCGTTGCAGCCACTGGGAGCCGGTTTCGTGGCAAATGTGGATGGTGAAGAAGTGACTCTCCGCATGGATATCCCAGCTGGTCATAAGTTCGCCCTGTGCGACATCGCCGAGGGCGAAGACATCATCAAATATGGCTATCCCATAGGCCACGCCATGTGTGCTGTAAGAAAAGGGGAACTTCTGGACCACCACAATATCCGCACGAACCTCTGCGGAACGCTGGATTACAGTGGAATCAGACCATTAGAGAGAAAAGAGAAAAGAGAAGAAGAGAAAAAAGGACACTTCCTTGGTTACGTTCGTCCCGACGGGCAGGTGGGCATACGTAATGACATCTGGGTTATCCCCACAGTCGGCTGTGTCAACGGCATCTGCAGGCAGATAGTGGAACGCACGCGTGCTGCTCTTCTCCCCCCCACGGGGGGAGCCGGAGAGGGGCTTGCTTATTTTCCTCACACCTACGGCTGTTCTCAGTTGGGCGACGACCACGAAAACACGCGGAAGATACTGCGCGACATGGTTATGCATCCGAATGTCGGCGGTGTGCTGGTGGTAGGCCTCGGTTGTGAGAACAACCAGCCGAAGGACTTCGAGGCTATGCTTGGCGACTACGACCGCAAGCGCATCCGCTTCATGGTTTGTCAAGAAGTGGAGGGCGACGAGGTAGAGGCCGGCGTGGCCATTGTGAAGGAACTGTATGCGCAAGCGCAGACCTTTGAGCGTGTGCCGGTGCCTGTAAGCAAGCTGCGTGTGGGCCTGAAGTGCGGCGGTTCCGACGGTTTCTCAGGCATCACAGCCAACCCCCTCCTTGGCGCCTTCACCGACTGGCTGTGCAAGGAGCAGGGCGGCACCGCCATCCTCACGGAAGTGCCTGAAATGTTCGGCGCCGAGACCATACTGATGCGTCGTACGGTGTCAGACGAAGTCCTTCAGCAGAGCATCAAACTCATCAATGGCTTCAAAGACTATTTCCTCAGTCACGGTCAGCCTGTGGGCGAGAACCCGTCGCCTGGCAACAAGGCCGGCGGCATCTCCACCCTCGAAGAGAAAGCGCTCGGCTGCACACAGAAAGCAGGTACCGCGCCGGTAGTGGGAGTCTTGGAGTATGGAGAGAGGCTTCCCGATGGGGAGAGCAATGGCCTTTTCCTCCTTTCTGCCCCCGGCAATGACCTCGTGGCATCTACGGCCTTGGCCTCTGCGGGCTGTCAGATGGTTCTGTTCACCACAGGCCGCGGCACGCCGTTCTCCACCTTTGTGCCAACGCTGAAGGTAAGTACGAACAGCGGACTGGCGCAGCGCAAGCCGCAATGGATCGACTTCAATGCAGGCGTGCTCGTGGAGACGCATACTATGGAAGAGACTCTGAGCGACTTCCGCCAGCTGATTCTGGACGTGGCCAGTGGTCGCCCCGTAAGTGCTGAGGAGGCCGGAACATCGGAAATATCCATCTGGAAGAACGGGGTGACGCTATAAGGTAATTGACGAAAATCAATTAAAGCGGCAATTGCCCTTAAAAATCTGTCTTAATGAAAGCAGTTTAGGCGAAACTCCTTACCTTTGCACCATCAAAGAAAGGAAAATGCGTTAATATGGCATCCCATCTTGCGCAGTCTTTCTTTCCGAGAGATTAATGTTAGTTAGTTTATAAGGTAAATGATTTGCGAAGCAACTGTCCGTGAGGATGGTTGCTTTTTTTGCTCTTTTTTTACCCTTTTTGCCCAATTATTTTGTGATACAGCAAATTATCACTACTTTTGCAGCCAAAAATGGGGGATAAGGGTCTTATCCCTCCGATAAATGCGTAACAATCAAATCACGAACTATATGGAAAGAATACAAGAATTGACTGAGAAAATCCGACTCGAAGGCGTTGAGAAAGGTAAGGCTGAGGCCGAAGAGATCATAGCAAAGGCCCGTGCCGAAGCTGCACAGATTGTCTCCACCGCCAAGGAGCAGGCAGATGCCATCATGCAGCAGGCCAAGAAAGCCAACAGCGAGTTGGAGACCAACACCAAGAGTGAACTGAAGCTCTATCTGGCCCAGGCCATCAACGCGCTGAAGAGCGAGGTGACAAACGTTGTTACAGACCGCATCGTAGGAAGCGCCGTGGCTGACATGGCAGCCGACAAGGACTTCCTCGGACAGTTTGCCGTGGCTCTGGCCAAGCAGTGGACCAAGGACGAAGACATCGTCATCAGCACCCCCGAGGCCGAGACCCTGAAGGCTTATTTCGCCAAGCAGGCCAAGGACCTGCTCGACAAGGGTGTGACCATAGAGAAGATCAACGGCCAGCAGGTGATGTTCTCAGTGAGTCCCGCCGACGGCTCCTACCGTGTGGATTTCGGCAAGGAAGAGTTTGAGCGTTTCTTCAAGAGTTTCCTGCGTCCGCAGCTCATAGACATGCTCTTCTAATTCCCCCATTTCCCTTTTCCCTTTATCTATTAATTAATGTATTACACGATATTAACAGAGCAGCCTACCCTGAAACCCGAACTGGGGCAGCAACGCGTCTCGCTGCTGAAGCTGAAAGAACTCGTCCTCGATGCCACCAGCGGGAGCGATGCCCACGTGGTAGAGACGTTCCTGCTTAGGTTCGACTGCATCAATCTGGTCCGTCTGCTGCGCAACGGCGTCTCCGAGCCCATCGACGAGCGCGGACTCCTGACGCGTGAGCAGCTTCTGGAACTGATGCAGGGCGATGAAGGTACCGGATGGGGCATAGAGGATGTGCCGCAGTTCTTGCGTGCTTTCACAGCCCGTTATCGTAAGAAAGTGAACCAGATCGGATGGTTCGCCGACGATGATCTCCTACTGCAATACTACGACTACGCCATAAGCCACTCCAAGGGGATTCTGGCCCAGTGGTACAGGCTTAATCTGCTGCTGCTGAGTCTGGTCACCGCGTTCGTGGCCCGCAAGAACGGGTGGCGCATCGCGGACTATGTCAAGGCCCGCGGGGATGTCTATGATGCTATTCGCAACAGCAACGCACCCGACTTCGGCCTCACCGCTCAGATCCCTACCATCGGCGAGATCATGAAGATTGCCGACGAGACCGACCCCGTGAGCAAGGAGAAGATGATAGACTCTTACAAGTGGAAGTGGCTCGACGAATTCACTTTCAGGGAGCCTTTCGACATCGTTGCTCTCATCGCTTACATGGCACGCACGGAGATGCTCGACCGCTGGTCGCTGCTCGATGTGGAACAGGGCAAGGCCCGCTTCACTGAAATAATCAACAACCTGCGCAAAGAAGCCCAGGTTCCGAAAGAATTCCTTAGGTGAATTCATAATTCATAATGTTTAATTCATAATTATGAGGGAGTTGTCAAGTAATATAATCGCAAGCAAAAGCAAAACTTTTGCTCTGAGATGCATACGCTTGCGAACTTATCTTTGTGAAGAAAAACATGAATATGAATTATCGAAGCAATTGTTGCGTAGCGGTACAAGCATTGGAGCAAATGTTAAAGAAGCCATACGCGGACAATCTAAACCGGATTTCGGTGCCAAGATGAATATCGCCCTAAAAGAAGCGAGCGAAAGCGAATACTGGATAGAACTACTGCAAGAGGCTGATTTCATCACAAAAGAACAAGGTGATAGTCTCCTAACAGACTGTAGAGAACTGATTAAGCTGCTCATGAGCATCGTGAAAACAACTTTCACCGCGCCAGCTTAATTATGAATTATGAATTAAGAATTATGAATTAAAAATAGATTATGACAAAAGGAACAGTTCAAGGTGTGATATCGAATATGGTCACACTGCGTGTAGATGGACCTGTGCAACAGGGCGAAATCTGCTACATCGCCACCGGCGGCACCCGACTCATGTCGGAGGTCATCAAAGTGGTGGGGCAGGATGTCTATGTGCAGGTCTTCGAGAGTACACGCGGACTCAAAGTGGGCGCCGAAGCAGAGTTCACCGGCCACATGCTGGAGGTGCAGCTCGCGCCCGGTATGCTCAGTAAGAACTTCGACGGCTTGCAGAACGATCTGGACAAGATGGAGGGCGTGTTCCTCCGTCGCGGTCAGTACACCGACCCGCTGGATCGCGAGCGCCTTTGGGATTTCCAGCCCATAGCCAAAGTGGGCGACGAGGTGCAGTCCAGCGACTGGCTGGGTAAGGTCGAAGAGAACTCTCAGCCGCTGAAGATCATGGTTCCCTTCCAGATGGAAGGCACCGCAACGGTGAAGAGCATCGTCCCCGAAGGCCAGTACAAGGTCGATGACACCATTGCCGTACTGCAGAAGGCCGACGGCACAGAGATCAAGGTAAATATGGTTCAGCACTGGCCCGTGAAGTTCGCCATGACCAACTATCGCGAGAAGCCGCGCCCATTCAAGCTCCTTGAGACAGGCGTCCGCACCATTGACACCTTCAACCCCATTGTCGAGGGCGGCACAGGCTTTATCCCCGGCCCCTTCGGAACGGGCAAGACCGTGCTGCAGCACGCCATCTCCAAGCAGGCTGAGGCCGACATCGTGATCATCGCTGCCTGCGGTGAGCGTGCCAACGAGGTGGTGGAAATCTTCACCGAGTTCCCCGAGCTGGTCGATCCGCACACAGGCCGCAAGCTGATGGAGCGTACCATCATCATCGCCAACACGTCAAATATGCCGGTGGCTGCCCGTGAGGCTTCCGTTTATACGGCAATGACCATGGCCGAGTACTACCGCTCCATGGGACTCCGCGTCCTCCTCATGGCCGACTCCACAAGCCGTTGGGCTCAGGCTCTGCGTGAGATGTCCAACCGCATGGAGGAACTGCCTGGCCCCGACGCCTTCCCCATGGACCTCTCTGCCCTCATCTCCAACTTCTACGGCCGTGCCGGATATGTCTATCTGAACAACGGCGAGGTCGGTTCCATCACCTTCATCGGAACCGTGTCACCTGCCGGCGGTAACCTGAAGGAACCAGTCACGGAGAGCACGAAGAAAGTAGCCCGCTGCTTCTACGCTTTGGAGCAGGAGCGTGCCGACAAGAAACGCTACCCGGCCGTGAACCCCATCGACTCCTATTCCAAGTATCTCGAATATCCCGAGTTCGCCGAGTACATCAAGGGCCATATCAACGAGACTTGGATTCCCAAGGTGCTCGACCTGAAGACCCGTATGCAGCGCGGTAAGGAGATTTCCGAGCAGATTAACATCCTCGGCGACGACGGCGTGCCTGTGGACTACCACGTTACGTTCTGGAAGTCGGAAATCATCGACTACGTCATCCTGCAGCAGGATGCCTTCGACGAGGTGGATGCCGTGACCTCCCTGGAGCGTCAGGAGGAGATCCTGAACCTCGTTACGGAGATCTGCGAGCACGACTTCGAGTTCGAAACCTTCCTTGATGCCACCGACTATTTCCGCAAGCTCATCAACCTCTGCAAGCAGTGGAACTACTCGCTGTACAAGAGCGAGCAGTACGAGGACTTTAAGAAGCAGATTTTGGCAATGCTTAATTCATAATGCAAAATTCATAATTAAGTACAAATCCTCAGGACAATACTTCTAACAATGAATCAAATTATGAATTATGACGTACTGATGAGCGAAGTCGAATAATTAAAAATTATGAATTTATAAAATTATGGCACAAGCATTTCAAAAGATATACACAAAGATTAACCAGATTACTAAGGCTACCTGCTCGCTCAAAGCAACGGGCGTAGGTGCCGAGGAGCTGGCTACCATCAACGGCAAGCTGGCTCAGGTGGTTAAGATTCAGGGCGATCAGATCACCCTGCAGGTGTTCGAAGGCACAGGCGGTATCCCCACCAACGCCGAGGTTGTGTTCATGGGCAAGGCTCCCTCGCTCAAGGTCAGTGAGCAGCTGGCAGGCCGCTTCTTCAACGCCTACGGACAGCCCATCGACGGCGGTCCAGAGATCGAGGGCCGTGAAGTGGAGATTGGCGGTCCCAGCGTGAACCCCGTGCGCCGCAAACAGCCCAGCGAGCTCATCGCCACCGGTATCGCCGGTATCGACCTCAACAACACACTCGTCTCCGGCCAGAAGATTCCGTTCTTCGCCGACCCGGACCAGCCGTTCAACGAGGTGATGGCAATGGTGGCTCTGCGCGCCAAGGTGGATAAGATTATCCTCGGGGGCATGGGTATGACCAATGACGACTACTATTTCTTCAAGAACACCTTCTCCAACGCCGGTGCCCTGGATCGTATCATATCCTTCATGAACACCACCGAGGACCCCGCCGTAGAGCGTCTGCTTATCCCCGACATGGCTCTGGCAGCTGCTGAGTATTTCGCTGTGGAGAAGCATGAGACCGTGCTGGTCCTCCTGACCGACATGACCTCCTACGCCGACTCTCTCTCCATCGTCTCCAACCGTATGGATCAGATTCCTTCCAAGGACTCTATGCCCGGCTCGCTCTATTCCGACCTCGCAAAGATCTACGAGAAGGCTGTGCAGTTCCCCGAGGAGGCCGGCGGCGGCAGCATCACCATCATCGCGGTGACCACCCTCTCCGGCGGCGACATCACCCATGCCGTTCCTGATAACACCGGTTACATCACCGAGGGTCAGCTCTATCTGCGCCGCGACTCCGATGTGGGCAAGGTCATCATCGACCCCTTCCGCTCGCTCTCTCGTCTGAAGCAGCTCGTGGCCGGAAAGAAGACCCGCAAGGACCACTCGCAGGTGATGAACGCAGCTATCCGTCTGTATTCCGATGCGGCCAACGCCAAGACGAAGCTCGAGAACGGTTTCGACCTGACCGACTACGACCAGCGCTGCCTCTCCTTCGCCAAGGACTACGCCACCGCCATCCTCGCCATCGACGTCAATGTCGATACCACCGAGATGCTCGACGTCACCTGGCGTCTCTTCCGCAAGTACTTCAAGCTTGAGGAGGTGAACATCAAGAAGGAACTCACCGACATTTACTGGAAGTAAATCGTCGGATGTAAAATGTAAAATGTAAAATACGCAGGATGCTTTCATTTTGAATACATTTTACATTAAACATTCTACATTATCATAGATATGATACGTTTTCAATATAACAAAACATCGCTCCAGCAGATTGAGAAGCAGCTCAAGATGCGACAGCGCACCCTGCCCATCATCAAGAGCAAGGAGACGGCGCTGCGCCTTGAGGTGAAGAAATGCAAGGAGGAGGTGGCCCGTCTGGATGCGGAACTGGAAAAGCAGATAGCCGGCTACGAGGCAATGTACGCCCTGTGGGGCGAGTTCGACGCCTCGCTGGTCAAGGTTACCGACGTTCAGATGGAGGTGAAGAAGATTGCGGGTGTGCGCGTGCCACTGCTGGTGAATATCCAGCTTGAGGCCAAGCCCTTCGGCATATTCAGCGCACCGAAGTGGTACTTCGACGGAATCAACCTCCTGCATGGACTCGCCAAGACCGCCGTGGAACGCGAGTTCGCCGCTGCCAAATGCGACCTGCTGGAACATGCCCGCCGCAAGACCACCCAGAAAGTGAACCTCTTCGAGAAAGTTCAGATTCCGGGCTTCCAGGAAGCGGTGCGCAAGATTAAGCGATTCATGGAAGACGAGGAGAACCTCTCCAAGTCTTCACAGAAGATCCTGAAGGCTCTTCAGGAAAAGAGAAAGGAGGACGCTGCATGATTACAAAGATGAAGAAACTCACCACCCTGGTTTTCCACGGTGAATACGAGCAGTTCCTTGCCGACCTGCAACGCCTCGGAGTAGTCCATGTGCAGCCCGCACAGGAGGGTATCGTAGCGTCCGGCTCCTCTCTTCAGGACGAGCTCGACCACGTCAAAGAGGTTCAGGAGGCCATCGAAGCCCTCAAGCCCTTGGCTCGCACGGCTCCGGAATCTCCGGAAAATCCGGCTGTTTCGGAATCTTCGGATTCTCCGGCAGCTTCTGCTGAGGCCGCCCTCG
>Ga0247608_10006174_pt1 | contig 12692 bp, 7 predicted proteins | sample 176DNAGHGlowgp2_FD_193490 | JGI IMG/M metagenome (GOLD analysis project Ga0247608, IMG submission 193490) | Sheep rumen microbial communities from Palmerston North, Manawatu-Wanganui, New Zealand - 1766 DNA GHGlow gp2 | ecosystem: Host-associated > Mammals > Digestive system > Stomach > Rumen ... | reverse complement strand
AGTCGGCCAACCTCGCCGGCAAGCTTAGTAGGGCGGCTGTATTGCGGGCCAACCAGGCCGAGGCCGTACACGACTACATAGCCCAGCACAGCCACTATCCCACCATTGTCTGCGGCGACCTGAACGACCCGCCCAACTCCTACACGCGCCGCGTGGTGGGGCAGGGGCTTACCGACTGCTTCGTAGAAGCGGGGAGAGGACTTGGTTTGTCATATAATCAGAAAGGATTTCTCTTCCGCATCGACCACCTTTTCTGCTCCTCACACTTCGAGCCGCTCGACTGTCGCGTCGACTCGAAAATAGACTTCAGCGACCATTATCCCTTGCTCTGCTGGCTAAAATTTAAGGATAATTATTAAAAATTGCAGGAAAAAGGCCAAGAAATTTTTCGAAGTGTAAAAAAATCACTATATTTGCACGCTCAAATTGTGCGTTAGTAGAATATAATAATCAAAAAATAACATAACAAACAAAATGCAGAACAAAGGAATTGTAAAAGTTATTGCACTACTCCTGATCTTGGTGTGCATATTCTACCTGTCGTTCTCGTTTGTGGCCCGCCACTATGACAGCAAGGCGGCCGCCATGGGCGAAAAGGCCGGGCAGGAATATCTCGACTCCATGAACAACGAGAAAGTGTATTGTGGCATCTACACGCTCAAGCAGTGCCGCGAAATGGGAATTGGCCTGGGTCTTGACCTGAAGGGCGGTATGAATGTTATCCTTGAGGTGTCGGTGCCCGACGTGGTCGACGTGCTGGCCGACCACAAGCAGGACGCCACCTACAAGAAGGCTATGGAAGAGGCAAAGAAAGAGGAGGAGACCAGTCAAGACGACTTCATCTCGCTCTTTGTCAAGCACTGGAAGCAGGTGTCCGATGGCAAGCCCCTGGCTTCCATCTTCGCCACACAGCAGATGAAGGGCAAGGTGAGCACCAAGTCCACCGACAGCGAGGTGGAGGCAGCCCTCAGGGCCGAGGTGCAGTCGGCCGTCGACAACTCGTTCAACGTAGTGCGCAACCGTATCGACAAGTTCGGTGTGGTGCAGCCCAACATACAGAAGCTCGAAGGACAGAGCGGACGCATCATGGTTGAGATGCCTGGCGTGAAGGAGCCGGAGCGCGTGCGCAAGCTGCTTCAAGGCTCGGCCAACCTGGAGTTCTGGGAGACTTACAATTCGCAGGAGATAGTGCCGCTGCTGGCACAGCTCAACCAGAAGTGGGCCGCCCTGGGAGGCGTGGCCACCGACGAGCAGCCCACCGACAGCACCGCTACCGCCGAGACGGCTGCCGTGGCCGATGCCGCTGCTACCGCCGTGGCCGATTCCGCTGTGGCCGACAGTGCCAAGAGCGACCTGGCCAAGAAGCTGGCTAAGAAAGAGGACGGTGCTGCCGACGCTGCCGCACGTGAGCAGATGAAGAAGCAGAACCCCCTGTTCTCCATCTTCCAGCCCATGCAGGGCCAGAGCCTCGCCATCGTGGGCTATGCCAACGGGCGCGACACGGCCGACATCAACACCATCATCTACTCTGACATCGCACGACAGATATTCCCCTCCGAGCTCAAGCTGCGCTGGGGAGCCAAGGCCGAGGACTTCGGCGAGGGCACGAAGGGCGACGTCTATGCACTCTATGCCCTGAAGATTACCGAGCCTAACGGGCGCGCACCGCTTGAGGGCGACGTCATCGTGAGCTCGAAGGACGAGTTCGACCAGATGGGCCACCCCTGCGTGACCATGCAGATGAATAGCGATGGCGCTCGACGCTGGTCGCAGATCACCAAGCAGAACATAGGTCGCGGCGTGGCCATCGTGCTCGACGACGCTGTCTACAGCGCACCCCGCATACTCTCGCAAATCGATGGCGGCAACTCGCAGATTACGGGTAACTTCACCATCGAGGACACCAAGGACCTGGCCAACACGCTCAACTCTGGTAAGATGCCCGCTCCCACGCGCATCGTGCAGGAGGAAGTGGTAGGCCCGTCGCTCGGCGCACAGTCCATACAGCGCGGTATCATCTCCTTCATCGTGGCCTTCGTGCTGCTCATGGTCTACATGGTGCTGCTCTACGGATGGATTCCTGGACTCATGGCCGATGGCGCGCTGCTGTTCAACCTCTTCTTCACACTCGGAATACTCACCTCCTTCCAGGCGGCGCTCACCATGCCAGGTATAGCTGGTATCGTGCTTACACTCGGTACGGCTGTCGACGCCAACGTGCTCATCTATGAGCGCACCAAGGAGGAGCTGCGCAAGGGACTCAGCGTCAAGGAGGCACTCGCAAAGGGATACTCCAACGCCTTCTCGGCCATCTTCGACTCCAACGTCACCTCGCTCATCACAGGCTTCATACTCCTGTTCTTCGGCACCGGACCCGTCAAGGGCTTTGCCACCACCTGGATCATTGGTATCTTCTGCTCGTTCTTCACAGCCGTGTTCCTCACACATCTGGTCTACGAGGCTCAGATGAAGAAGGACCGCTGGACCAACCTCTCCTTCCAGGGCTCCATCCTCAAGAACACGTTCAACAACACGAAGTACAACTTCATGGGTGTCTACAAGACCTCCTTCCTCGTATGGGGCGTGGCAGCACTCGTGTTCTGCGGCTCCTTCGCCGTGCGCGGACTCAGCCAGAGCATCGACTTCACTGGTGGTCGCAACTACGTGGTGACGCTCGACAAGGCAGTGCCCGTCGAGGATGTGCGCACAGCCCTCACCGGCGTCTTCGTCAACACCGTGGGCGAGAAGGCCGGACAGGAGGCTAACACCAGTGCCATTGCACTGGGTACCGACGGCAAGACCGTGCGTATCTCTACCAACTGGGACATCGAGTCAAACAACCCCGAGGTCGACGACAAGGCTGAGACACTGCTCTACAATGCCCTGAAGAAGGCTGGCCTCGTGGCCCAGGCCGATGTGAACCACTTCAAGAATCCCGACGTACGCGAGGGTGGCTCCATCATCAGCTCGGCCAAGGTGGGACCGTCGGTGGCTAAGGACATCACCTACGGAGCCATCATCTCCGTGCTCATAGCCCTCCTGGCCATCTTCGTCTACATCCTCATACGCTTCCGCAACGTGGCCTTCTCAGTGGGTTCCATCGTGGCACTGGCACTCGACGCCCTCGTCGTCATAGGATTCTACTCCGTGCTCTGGGGATGGGTGCCCATGTCGCTCGAGATTGACCAGACCTTCATCGGTGCCATACTTACCGTGATAGGCTACTCCATCAACGACAAGGTGGTGGTGTTCGACCGTGTGCGTGAGAACTTCCAGCTATTCAAGAAGCGCGACCGTCAGACCCTGTTCAACGACTCGCTCAACCAGACGCTGGCACGTACCATCAACACCTCGGTGACTACGCTCATCGTCCTGCTCTGCATATTCGTGCTCGGCGGCGACAGCATACGCTCATTCTCCTTCGCCATGATTCTCGGCGTGGTCTTCGGTACGCTCTCCTCCATCTTCATCGCAGCACCGGTGGCCTACCTCACCATGGGCAAGACCATCCGCGAGGACGACCAGGAGCAGGACGTGGCAAAGAAGTAGTACCGCAACCTACTCTATATCAATCTACACGCAAGTCCCGCCTCGGCGACCAGAAGGCCGCCAGGGCGGGACTACTGTATGGGTAGCCGCCGCTCGGTCGGATTTGCCGCTTCGGCCGGATTACAAATCTGGCTTGTATTTTTGCTTAAAAAAGCTTAAATAGCATAATAAATATCCAAAAATTCGCTCTTTTTGGCATTTTTTTATGTTATAATTTGGAATTTATTGTTTTTATTCCTAAATTTGTAAGCTAAAATGATTGTCAATTTGCCTATGCAACGCTTGAGAACTGTATCTCTTCTCATAGTATTGATGGTCATGGCCACGGGGAAAGTATATGTATTTGCCCAGTCGCCAGCTTTGCGCATCAATATCCCTTACGCAGCCACGCTGTCGCCCAACCTGGGCATGGAGGTGCGGCTCGACTCCTCGGTGACACTTGGTGTCAACGTGGGTGTCAACTTCTGGGATATCAACAAGAGCAAGGACCGCAAGTGGCGTCACGTCATGGTGTCGCCGTCGGTCAGGCTGTGGCGCGACACCGCCTTCCACAAGGGTTTTCTCGGCATACACGCCGTGTACAGCCACTACAACGCCAGCAACATCAACTTCCCACTCGGATTCTACCGCTCCATACGCGACAGCCGGCGACAGGGCGACCTCTATGCCCTCGGAGCCAGCCTGGGCTACAACTGGCGACTGAGCAATCGTTGGCACACCGAGGCCGAGCTGGGAGCAGCACTCGGCTACACCCACTACAAGGAGTACGACTGCGGCCACTGCGGCGACTACCGCGGCAAGTACGACAAGCTGTTCCTTCTGCCTAAGATTGCGCTCAACGTGGTCTACTATATCGGCAGCTATCGTGAGCAGCCCGTGACCGAGCCACAGCCCCAGCCAGAGCCAGTGAAGCCGCTGCTGATGTTCCACGACGTGGCCGACAATACCGGGCGCGCCGGACTGCTCGAGGGCGACAACCCCGTGTTGCAGCACATATCGAAGTACCAGCCCTACGACCGCACGCGCATACTGCGCCGCGACAAGGGGGCCCTCTATGTACACTTCCCCGTAGACCAGAGCCTGCTGCAAGCCGACTACCGCAGCAATCAGGACGTGCTCGACCGCATCGTGAGCATCACCCGGCAAATCATGGCCGACAGCACGTCGATGGTTAAGAAGATACAAATCATTGGCCTGGCATCCATCGAGGGGCGCGTAGCTCGCAACGAGCAGCTCGGAGCCGACCGCGCCGAGGCCCTGAAGCAGTATATACAGCAGCGCGTCAGCACGCCCGACTCGCTCTACGACCTGAGCAACGGTGGTGAAGCCTGGGCCGAGCTGCGCGACCAGATAGCCGAGGCCGTCAGCGCCGCCAAGGCCGTCACCTCAGCATCCACTGTGGGCAGCGGTTTTGCCGCTGCCGAACTCGCTGCCCCCGCCATAGCCCCCGCCGCCCTTGAGCAGGCCCTCGCCGTCATCGACAGCCAGGCCGACCTCGACCGCCGCGAGCAGCAGCTGCGGCGCCTCGACGCAGGGCGCACATGGCAGTACATCAGCCACCACCTGCTGCCCGACCAGCGCAACTCCGGCTACCTGCGCATCTACTACGACTACGTGCCCGACCGCGCAGCAGCCGTCATCAACCAGGCCAGCCAGCTGCTACAGCAGCAGCGATACTACGAAGCCCTCGCACTGCTCGACACCGTAACCGACGACCAGCGAGCACTCAACGCCCGCGGCGTGGCCCTGTGGAACACCGACCGACAGGCCGAGGCCCTCTACTGCTTCCGACGCGCTGCTGCCAACGGCAACGCCGACGCAAAGGAGAACCTCAGACAGCTCGGACAGCCATAACCCCGCAACAACCTGAATCACCGACAGCAAATCAACCAGAGAGATAGACCAACATAAGATAATTATGACATTTATTAATCATTAAACAAAGCTTTGTATAATTATGAAGAAAACTTTCATCTATGCCATGCTGGGAGCGATAGCTCTCACCGGCGCAACAACCGTCACCAGCTGTACGTCGACCGATGATGTAGCTGAGGTGAATCCGACCTACAACGAGCAGAAGAAGGAGGTTACCACCCAGTTCGTGCTCAACGTGGCCAGCAATACCGGCGACAACGTCACTCGCCAGGGGGCCGCTACCGTGCAGAAGAACAACAACTTCCGGGGCATGGCCGATGCCAAGCTCATTGGACTATCTACTGGAAAGGCCAGCTCTTTCCTCGCACCCTACAATGGCGAGGCTACCAGTGGTTATACTGTCTGCCGCACCTACGACCTGGGAACGCTCTATGCCGCAACGGCTGTTGACAATTCAAATGCCAATGACGACGCAAAGAGCGCCAACCGCAATAGTAGTTCGCGCCGCGTGGTGGAGCTGACGCTGCCCCTGACCACCGATGCCATGCTCGTCTATGGACGAGCCATTCCGCCCTCTCCCGCCGACTACGACGAGAATGGACAGGTGACCGTTAACATAGATGCAGCCCCGGAAAACACCACCTTCGACCTTAACGCACGCGTAGGCGATAATCTCGATGCCTACAACCAGACCTGTGAACTGGCCGCACTCATCCTCAACAGAATCATGCTCAGCCAGAAGGAAGAGACTCCGCTGAATCCTTCAAGTCCAATAGATCAAACTGAGGATCTGCCTGCCTTGTCTTGGAGAGGTTTAGGTACAAAGACCGATGCTGAGATAGGCGCACTGCCACCTCTGCAGATGAACCTTGCCCAGGCTTACAAGGTTATGACCAGCTATTCAACAGCCCCTGGAGAGATGCGTGCCGGCTCGGCAGCGGCCATCCTCAGTCAGGTGAAAGACCTCTATGCCATTGCCAATAGCGTGGAAACGGCAACGGCCACCTCACAGGCAGAACTGAACGCCCAGCTACTGGCAAGAGAGATTAAAAACCGAATTAGCAACTATTTTGAAGATCCTACTACAACTATTAAGTTTAAGACATACGGTAGCTCAACTCAAACAGGTAGCATAGTGGCTAATCTAATCTATGCCAATGCTGCAACAGCAAACGATTTCGCTAGCTCTGGCAAGTACGCTAAGGTGACTGAGACATTTCTGAAAACTTTCCCCCTCTCGTTCAACCTACCAGAGGGCGTTTCTCAGCTCTACTTCACAGCCTATGACACTGACGGTAAAGGCGGCTTCAGCTATACCAACCCCAGCCAGTCGCTTATAGACATCGCCAATACGCAGTTTGCCGAGAAGTACATGTATCCCGCTGAGCTGCTCTACTTCGACAACAGCCTCCTGCGTGTCAACGATGCAGACAAGACGGTCGATCAATATCCCAATGGCTATTACGTGTGGGATACCGACGGATGGACTGACTGGACTGTCGGCCCGGTGGTGTCGTCTACTCGTAGCGTGGCTGTGAAGAACAACATCAACTACGGTGTGGCTATGCTTGAGTCTAAAGTGGCATTGGCTTCAGGTGTGACTGTCTTTAAAGACAACCGTGGAACCATTGTTACTACTGAGGCGGACCAGGAGCTGACAGAGACCGAGGTTAAGAAGTTGCAGCTCACTGGTATCCTCATTGGCGGACAGTACAAGCAGTTGGGATGGAACTACTTAGCCAAGGCCGGAGCTAACGACAACGACGGCTTCGTGATCTACGACAAGAAGGTCCAGGGCACTGGTGCTATTCCTACCGGAGCTGGTGAAGAAAACTACACGCTGGTGTTCGACAACTACACCACTGAAAGCACCCAGAACGATGTGCTGATAGCCCTTGAGTTTAAGAACAACACCGATAAGGACTTCTATGGTAAGGGCAACATGATTCCCGCCGGAAGCACCTTCTACCTGGCCGCCAAGCTGCAGATGCCTACAAACCCCAGCATCACGTGGGACGACTATTATGCCGTTCCGCCCTACACCTCAGCTGGTGCTTCGACCCAGACCCCGCGCATCTTCATCCAGGACTACGTGACAACCGCCACCTTCAAGATTGGTGCCGAGTCGCTTAAGAGTGCCTATAGCACCGTGCCCGACCTGCGCGCCACGCAGACCTCGCTCGGCCTGTCTGTAGACCTGAAGTGGAGGCCTGGTCTCGTGTTTGACGACGTGGTGCTTGGTCGGTAATCCCTTCTCGGCGGGGAAAACCCGCCGACACGGACGCGCGAGAGAAAAAAATAACGGAAAGGAAACAGCACAATGGCCCGATATAAGCAACCAACGCAGCACCGCATGACGCGACGCAGCTACGCCAACGACTACACGCAGGCTGGGATGTATCACATCACCCTGCGCGTGGCCGACGGCGTGGGCCACCCCTTCGGGCGCGTGGCGGGCGACGTGGGTCAGCCCGACGGCAGCTCCGGCGCGCCCCATGTAGAGCTGTCGGAGCTGGGACGCATGGTGGAGCACGAGCTGCTCCACAGCATCGCGGCGCACTACCCCATGGTGGAGGTGCAGGACTACGTGGTGATGCCCGAACACCTGCACTTCATCGTGGAGGTGCACGGTGCGCTGCGGAGCCGTAACGGCAAGGCGCAGCACTTAGGGCAGGTGATTGCCGGCTTCAAGAAAGGCTGCAACCGCTGCTACTGGGCGCTCACCGGGCAGGGCAACAGCGACGACGCCCGGCGGGGGAAACCCGCCGGCACGGACTGCGGTGGCCAGATGGCCACCAGTGGCGCCGCTTTCTGCGGGCGTTCGGTGGCTCAATAGTCTCGCGCGCGTACCTTTATTATATATATAAGCAGAGATAAGATGAGACGACTACCCTATAGCCTTACCGCCAAGGATGCCACGCGAGCGTGGCGTCGCATGGCGGTGGCATGGCTGGGCCTGAGTGCTATGGCTACGCTACTGGCGGGTTGCTCGCTCATTGACGACGACCTTGACGACTGCGGCACTGTCTACGCGCTGGACTACGAGCTGCAGCTCGTGACCAACATCAACTTAGAGCTACAGGCCGAACTGCAGACGGGACTCAACCCCGACGTGGCTGCGGCGTTGCGCCAGCACCTGAGCACCATTTTCACCGATTTCGCTCACGACGTAGACTTGTCATTCTACGACACCCAGGGCGACTCTGCGCGGCTCCACCACGACGAGCACGTGATGGATGCCAATCAGGCGAGCTACTCCCTCTTCCTGCCCAAGCGGCAGTATATGCACTTAGCCGTGGCCAACGTGGCCGACAACAGCTTAGTGACACTCGTCGACGATGAGCGTTGCCACAGCTCCTGGCTTCGCCAGCAGCCCGACACCATAGGCTCGCACACCACCGGCCTGTTCACCGCCCGCCAGCCCATGGACGTGCTTGAGGGCGTGGACCAGCAGTTCCATGTAAAGCTCTACATGGCCAACTGTGCCGCTGCCCTCGTCATCGACCCGCGCGGACATGGCCTCGACGGCGCCCAGGTGTATACCACAGGCTTTGCTACTGGCTTCCGCGTGGCCGACAGCGCCTATGTGTTCCCGGCCACCAGCCCCATGGTGCGCACCACGCGTATCGATGCCGGGGGGCAGGTGAGCTTCTGCTCGGTCAGCTTCCCATCGCGGGAGAGCGGCAGCACCCGGTGGGGAAAACCCACCGGCACGGACGGAGGCACCACGACACGAAGCGTTATTGAGACGGAGGACCCCTTCGTCAGCGACGGTAGCGCCAAGGCACTGTGGCAGTTCCGGGCCTACGTGCCCAAGGGCGACGGCACCATCACCGAGACGGTGCTCAGCCTGCATAGGCCGCTGCGTGCCGGGCAGTTTGAGGTGGTGAGAGCTTTCGTCACCGAGGATGGTGTAGTGATGACCGAGGACCAGACGGTGGGCGTGAGCGTGACGCTCGACTGGAAAAAGGGCAACAACTACGAGGTGCCCCTGTAGCCAGGATAGGAGAACTTAGGAGAATCTAGGAAAACCTAGGAGAACCTAGGAAAACCTAGGAAAGCCTAGGAAAACCTAGGAAAGCCTAGGAAAAAAAACATACCGGCTTGAACGCCAAAAGGAAAAAGCAACTTGTACCGAAAAGCAAACCATATATTGCTAACCGCCCTAACGGCGCTGTTGGCAGCCTGCGTGGAAAGCGGCGCGCCCGACGACAGCTATGCTGACGTCAACGTAGCCGTTGACCTTGCGTTGGCTGTCTCGCCTACGACTAATCGCACCGTCACACGCATGGCTGGCGATGTGGTGGAGGGCAATGGTGCGCTTGAAGACCTGCTCGTCATACCCTTTACCGTCAAGGGGCGCAAGATAGGCCTCACCGACATGCCCAGGACATTCTCGGTTATCGGCGTGTCGACAGATACCTATACCGAAAAGGATGGTGGCGCTTCCCGGTTTTACTACTACAAGAACTGTAGCTTCATAGCTGGCACCACATCGGTGTTGGCCTACGCCCAGGCCAAGCGAAGAAACACCACCGACGGGAAGGTGTACAACGGCTCAATCGCGTCAACAGGCTTGGAAACGATGACCCCCGCCTACATCAGCTTCGCCTTGGAGAGCTTCGTGGCCGACAACACTGCGCCAGCGGGAGCCGTGACCATCGTCGATGCCCTTAACGAGCTGGCTAATGTGGTGCGTGCCGATAGGAATGCCGATATTAGCCCGACCAACCCCACCTGGAGCACCACCAGTAACGGTAGCCTACAGTCGCTGTTCAAGACCTTCACTTGGAGGGATGGCAGTGGCACGTACACGTTGCTGCCCGGCTCGTCGGCCAACATGGTTTGTCACCTGAAAGAGATGAAGAGCCGCCTTGCCGCCTTGAGCCTGACGGAAGGCTCCACAGAGGCGGCCCTGCGCGACGCCCTCGTTGCGGCTATAGGCAGCGAGGGCGACGACGCAGCCACGAGCATCATAGCCCGGGTGGCCCGTGTCGACTACCCACGCAGCATGGGTCTGCCCGACGGGGCTGCCGCCCTGCGCTGGGTCGACAATGTCGACGGTGGCGCGTTCAAGGTGGAGACGCAGACCACCACGCTGTCGAGCATCAACAACCTGAGTCGCTATGCCTATCCGCCAGCACTGATGTTCTATGGCAACAGCGAAATCTACACCTCGAACGAAGAGGTGACGGAGAGCGACTACGAGGGTGCGACCACCTGGAGCGCCGTGTTGGACAAATACGAATACTCCAACGGCACGGTGAGCGCCAACACGAAGGCTGTGGCCGTCATCGAGCCGCTGCAGTATGCCGTGGGACGACTGGACTTCACCCTCCAGAAGACGGCGACGACGACCCTGAAAGACGGCCATGGCACCTACATAGACGTAGGCAAGACCGTGGAGGGGAACCGCGAGGAAACCTGCTTCCCGCTGACGGGCGTGGTGGTGGGCAACCAGCACACGCTGGGCTTCGACTTCGTGCCACCCCTGCCACAGACTGACCTCGATACCAAGTTTGCCTACGATAGCCAGGTGCCTACCGGTACGAGACGCATCTACCTCAACACTACGGCTGAGAGTGCTCCCGTGTCGACGCTGTCGCTGCAGACCTACGACGACGAGGAGGTGTACATAGGGCTGGAGTTTGAAAACCAGAGCGGTGTATCCTTCCAGGGCATCGACGGCGTGGTGTATCCCGGCACGCGCTTCTATCTCGTGGGGAGTATCAATCCCACCGGTGTGGGCACGGGCGATGCCGCTGGTCGTGTGTTTACTAAGGACTATACTACGAAAGTGAGCCTGAAGGTGGCCTCGCTGGCCAAAGCCTACAACGTGCTGCCCGACTTGCTGTCGGCGCGGCTTGAGGTGGGTGTGATGGTGAGCCACTGGGTGGCTGCCACCCCTGGCGAGGTGATTTTAGACTAAATAGATAAAGAAAGGAAACAAGGATTGAGAGCCATGAGCAGACATAGCCACGAGCTGGCACGGACGCTGATGACCAGCGGGGGAAACCCGCTGGCACTGACGGCGCGGACGGTGGCGCGTACAGCGGCGCTGTGGGTGCTGTCGTTGCTGTGCGTGGTGGCAGGCGGTTGCTCTGGCGACGATGGCGGCGTGAAGGGTCCGGTGCTCAACATCTATGTCTACATGCCCGACGCGCCCATAGCCACGCGCTCCGACATTGGCGACGTGGCGGCCAGCAACGCCGAGGCCAAGGTGAACACTTTGCAAGTGTGGGTGTTCAAGCACGACGACGGTAGCCTGGTAGGCTACTTAGGCGACGTCGCTACCTTGCTTGCCGACAAGGAGCCAGGCACGAGCGCCGTGCTACAGATGGAAGTGGCCGAGTCCTTTGCACTGTCGCCGGAGAATGTCGATGTCTTCGTTGTGGCCAATAGTCCTATCGACCTTGACGAGAGCATCTCGCGCGAAGCGCTTGAGGGCGTGCTCGTGTCGGCAGAAGGCACGAACGGCGGCCTGCCAGCGGTGATGACCGCGATTCCCGACGGCGGCTTGCCCATGTCGGGTGTGCTCAAGGATGCTCCCGTGACAGGCAACGCCCCCGTGCTACGCGTAGGCACGGAGGGCGAAATGGCCACCGTGGCCCTGGCGCGCACGGTGTCGAAGGTGCGCTTCGTGTTCTGCCGTACCAAGGGCACCGAGGCCACCAAAGTGAGCATCGACGAGATAACCCTTGACGAGGGACTGATACCCGATGCCGAGTACCTGTTCCTCAACGAAGGCTACAACCGTACCAACAGCCACATCAGCAACACCTACCTCGACGCGGAGACCACGCTGTTGCCAACGACGGCCTCGCCTGTCATCGAGAACGTTCCCGAACAGGAGTTCCCCTCCGACTTCTCCTATCCCGTCTATAGCGCCACGGCCACAGGCCGCGCACAGGCCTATGAGACCTTCATAGATAAGGCCGTAGCCGATGAGGATCTGGCCCAGGCTGGCATCTACTATCTGCGCGAGACCGACAAGCTGCTGACGGGCAAGATAGAGTATTCCGTGACCTACCGCGAAGGCAGCAGCGTGGGTACGGGCACCGAGCAGAAGACGGCTACCTTCGCCATGCAGAGGGCTGGCGACTTCACGCGCAACCACTCGTGGATAGTCTACGCCTTCTACGGCTCGGCCAGCATTGAGGTGTACACCGTGCAGGTGGCCGACTATGTGGAGAAAGGCCCGTCGAGCCACGCCGTGTACAACTGGTAAGGCGTGGCAGTGATGAGAACAGAAAACCGAAACGAAACAA
>Ga0247608_10006172_pt1 | contig 12695 bp, 24 predicted proteins | sample 176DNAGHGlowgp2_FD_193490 | JGI IMG/M metagenome (GOLD analysis project Ga0247608, IMG submission 193490) | Sheep rumen microbial communities from Palmerston North, Manawatu-Wanganui, New Zealand - 1766 DNA GHGlow gp2 | ecosystem: Host-associated > Mammals > Digestive system > Stomach > Rumen ... | reverse complement strand
TTCAATCAAGCTGGTTTTTATTTTGAAATCATGGTATGGCGGGGTAGCTCAGCTGGTTAGAGCGTCGGATTCATAATCCGGAGGTCGTGGGATCGTGACCCACTCCCGCTACACAACATTACACTCTATACACACATCCGGCGCATACTTGCGACGGTTTTTTTTGCATAAAAAAAGCGCCCGGCCTTCAGCGGTCGGGCGTTTTTTCTGTGCTGTAAACTTACTCTGCTGCGGGAGCTTCTGCTGCAGGTTCCTCGGCCTTGGGGGCTTCTGCCTTGGGGGCATCGGCCTTCTTGGCGCGGCTGCGGCGGGTGGTCTTCTTGGCTTCTTTAGTAGCGGAAGCCAGGGCGGCCTCGTTGAAGTCCACAAACTCTACAAGCACCATCTCAGTAGCGTCTCCCTGGCGGAAACCGATGTGGAGGATACGGAGGTATCCACCCGGACGGTCGGCCACCTTGGGGGCGATGGTACGGAAGAGCTCGGCAGTTGCCTCCTTGTCTTTCAGGTAGCTGAAAACGACGCGGCGGGAGTGTGTAGTATCTTCTTTGGACTTGGTAATAAGAGGCTCTACATAAGGCTTCAGGGCCTTGGCTTTGGCCTCGGTGGTGGTAATCCTCTTCTTCAGGATGAGGGAGGATGCCATGTTGGCGAGCAGAGCCTTGCGGTGACCGCTCTTACGACCAAGATGATTGACTGCTCTATTGTGTCTCATTGTTTAAAGGGGCTTTTTCTTAATTTCGATATTGTACTTGGAGACATCCATGCCGAAGGAAAGCTTCATCTTCTCCACCAGAAGGTCGATCTCGTTCAGGGACTTGCGGCCGAAGTTGCGGAACTTCATCAGCTCCGAACGGTTGTAGGACACAAGGTCTGCGAACGTGTCGATGTCGGCGGCTTTCAGGCAGTTGAAGGCTCTTACGGAAAGGCCCATGTCGGAAAGCTTGGTCAGGAGGAGATGACGCATCCTCAGGGATTCCTCGTCAAGCTCTTTGCTGTCGCTCTCGACGGAAGATTCAATGGCGATCTTCTTGTCGTCGGTGAAGAGCTTGAAATGATAGATGAGGATGTTGGCTGCATCCTGCAGGGCGGCTTCCGGAGAGATGGATCCGTCCGTGACAATCTCCAGGTTCAGCTTTTCATAGTCGGTCTTCTGCTCCACGCGGTAGTTTTCCACGGTCCAGTTGACCTTCTTGATGGGCGTGTAGATGGCGTCCACGGGAATGGTTCCGATGGGCGTGTTCTCGTCCCGCTGTTCCTCGGCCGGGACAAAGCCGCGGCCCTTGGTGATGGTCAGGGAAATCTCAATCTTGACGGAGGGCTCCAGCGAGCAGATATGCAGCTCGGGATTCAACACCTTGAAAGAAGACAATCCTTTAGAGATGTCCTCAGCGGTAAACTCTTGCTTGCCGCTGATTGTGATGTTCGCCACCTCGGAGTCTACAGTGTCCACCATCCTGCGGAAGCGTACCTGCTTCAGGTTCAGGATGATATCCTGCATCCCCTCGATTACGCCAGGGATGGTCTGGAACTCGTCCTGGACACCGCTCACCTGGATCTGGGAGATGGCGAAACCTTCCAAAGAGGCGAGGAGGATGCGACGGAGGGCATTGCCGATGGTTTGTCCGTAGCCAGGCTCAAGCGGTCTGAACTCGAAACGTCCCACGGTATCAGTGCCTTCGAGCATGATCACCTTGTCGGGTTTCTGAAATGCTAAGATTGCCATAATTTGGGGGTGTTAAATACGATTACTTGGAGTAGAGGTCAACAATCAGCTGCTCGTTGATGTTCTCGGGAATCTCTTCACGGGCGGGAACATTCAGGAACTTGCCGCAGAGGTTGTTGCCGTCAAACTCGAGCCAAGAGTACTTGGTAGCGGAAGCCAGGCTGTTCTGGATGACTTCCAGGCTCTTGGAACGCTCACGTACGGCAATGACCTGACCGGGCTTCACCTGGCAGGACGGGATGTTGCAGATAACGCCGTCCAGGGTGATGTGACGGTGAAGGACCAGCTGACGGGCAGCGGCACGGGTGGGAGCGATACCCAGACGGTACACGAGGTTGTCCAGACGGGCCTCCAGCAGGAGGACGAGGTTCTCACCGGTCTGTCCCTTCATGCGGGCGGCACGGGCGTAGGTGTTACGGAACTGACGCTCCAGAACGCCGTACATATACTTCACTTTCTGCTTCTCCTTGAGCTGGGTGCCATACTCTTTCTGCTTTTTGCGCTTGGCAGCCAAACCATGCTGTCCCGGAGGCGTATTTCTCTTTTCGAAGGTCTTGTCAGGGCCATAGATAGGCTCGCCGAATTTACGGGCGATGCGGGTGGTAGGACCAGTATATCTTGCCATTTTAGTTCTCCTTTAATGATTAGACTTTGCGGCGGCCCTTAGGACGGCAACCGTTGTGCGGCATCGGGGTGACGTCGATAATTTCGGTGACGGTGATACCCGCGTTGTTGATGGTGCGGATAGCGGACTCACGGCCGGAACCCGGGCCTTTCACGTAGCACTTGACCTTGCGGAGACCGGCGTCGAAAGCGGTCTTGGAGGCATCTTCAGCAGCCATCTGGGCAGCGTAAGGCGTGTTCTTCTTGGAACCGCGGAAACCGCACTTGCCAGCGGAAGACCAGCTGATCACCTGACCCTGGGCGTTGCAGAGGGACACAATGACGTTGTTGAAGGTAGATGAAATATGGGCCTCGCCATAAGCCTCAACCTTGACAACTCTTTTCTTGGTGGTTGTAGTTTTCTTTGCCATAATTCATCAGACTTTACTTGGTTGCTTTCTTCTTGTTGGCAACGGTCTTCTTCTTACCCTTGCGGGTACGGGCGTTGTTCTTGGTGCTCTGTCCGCGGACAGGCAGGCCTGCACGGTGACGGATGCCTCTGTAGCAGCCGATATCCATCAGGCGCTTGATATCCATCTGGACGGAAGAACGGAGCTCACCCTCGATCTTGTACTCGTTGTTGATGAGGTTACGGATGGCGGCAATCTGCTCATCGTTCCATTCGCCCACCTTGATGGAGCGGTCGATACCACAGGTGTCGAGGATCTTCCTCGCAGAGCTGCGGCCAATACCGAAGATATAGGTCAGGCCTATTTCTCCGTGTTTGTTGTTCGGTAAATCAACACCGGCTATTCTTGCCATATTCTATCTGTACTTTTATTAGTTACACATTAACCCTGGCGCATCTTGAACTTGGGGTTCTTCTTGCAGATAACGTACAGGCGGCCTTTACGCCGGACAATCTTGCAGTCTTCGCTGCGTTTCTTGATGGAGGTCTTGACTTTCATCGTTATCTAATTTTTATTTGTATCTGAAAGAAATTCTTCCTTTGGTTAAATCGTAAGGTGAGATTTCCACTTTGACCCGGTCGCCGAGAAGGATATGGATAAAGTTCATCCTCATCTTACCTGAAATGTTGCAGAGGAGGACATGACCGTTTTCCAGCTCTACGCGGAACATCGCGTTGGGGAGGGTCTCGATCACCGTTCCATCCTGCTCAATAGCCACTTGTTTGGACATAGTCAAAAAATCACTTTAAAATTTAATCGAACCATCTTTCTCGATGTAGTCGAAAGTGGAAAGCTGCTCGGCATGGCCTTTCCGGACAACAACCGTAAGCTCGTAATGGGCCGCGTTCTTGTGATCGGCTGTGTGTACTGCCCAACCATTTCTTGCAAGATACACACCTCTTCCGCCGGCACAGATCATCGGCTCGATACAGATGGTCATTCCATCGACAAGGCGGGCACCATGTCCCTTTCTCCCATAGTTGGGAATTCCGGGGGCCTCGTGCATTTCCCTGCCCACTCCGTGTCCTTCGAGTTCGCGGACAACGGAGAATCCGAATGACTCGGCGTACGACTGCACCGCGTATCCGATATCGCCCGTCCGATTGCCAGAGACTGCAGCCTCTATACCCTTGTACAGCGACGCCTTGGTGACGTCCAGGAGCTTCCGGGTTTCGGCGTCCACCTCCCCCACAGGGAAGGTGTAGGCCGAATCTCCGTTATATCCTTTGTACAGGGTTCCGCAGTCTACGGAAACAATGTCTCCCTCTTCCAGGGGGCGGTCGCTGGGAAAACCGTGGACCACGACATCGTTTACAGACATGCAGAGCGCTGCAGGAAAGCCGTCAAAACCTTTGAAAGAAGGAACTGCGCCGTGGTCACGGATAAAGGTCTCGGCCACCTCACACAACTTCGCAGTTGTCACACCAGGGGCGACCAGCTTACCGACCTCTGCCAGTGTACGGGACACCAGGTCTGCGTTGATACGCAGCAGTTCGATTTCTTCCTCTGTCTTAGGCTTAATCATTCCACTCTCAAAATTACATTTCAAACATTACATGCCGGAACGTCCGGTAAGCCGGCCGGTCTTCATCAGGCCGTCGTAGTGGCGCATCAGGAGATAGCTCTCGATCTGCTGGAGGGTATCCAGCACTACGCCTACGAGAATCAGCAGCGAGGTGCCGCCGAAGAAGCTGGCGAACTGGTTGTTCACACCCATCACGTTGGCCAGGGCGGGCAGGCAGGCAATGATGGCCAGGAAAATGGAACCCGGGAGGGTTACCTTGGTCATAATGCCGTCCAGATATTCGGCCGTCTTCTTGCCGGGCTTTACGCCGGGGATGAATCCGCCGTTCTTCTTCATGTCTTCTGCCATCATGGTGGGATTCACGGTGACGGCGGTGTAGAAGTAGGTGAAGAGGATGACCAGCAGGCCGAACACGACGTTATACCAAACGGTGGTGTAGCTGGAGAAGGCGGCGGCAATGCCACGGGTGGCATCGTAGCGGCCCAGCAGCATCGGGAACATCATCAGAGCCTGGGCAAAGATGATAGGCATAACGCCGGCAGCATTGATCTTGAGGGGGATGTACTGACGTACACCGCCATACTGCTTGTTGCCGATAACACGCTTGGCATACTGTACAGGGACCTTGCGGACAGCCTGGACCAGGGCGATGGCAGCCAGGATAACGAGCACCCAGACAACCATCTCCACCACGAACATGAGCGGACCGCCCACGCCGTTGCCGGAGAACTTCTGGGTGGCCTCGGCGACCAGTGCGTAAGGCAGGCGGGCCACAATACCAATCATGATGATCAGGGAAATACCGTTACCGATACCGCGGTCGGTGATGCGCTCGCCAAGCCACATGACAAACATGGAACCGGCCATCAGGATGATGGTGGACACCAGGTTGAACCAGAACGGGCTCCAGGCCACGGTGCGGGCTGCGGCTGGAATCATGCCGGCCACATAGGCAGGGCCCTGGATAGCGAGGACCAGGATGGTGAGATAACGGGTGATCTGGTTCATCTTCCGTCGGCCGGACTCGCCTTCCATCTGCATCTTGCGGAAGGAAGGGACGAACATGCCCAGCAGCTGGACGATGATGGATGCCGAGATGTACGGCATCACACCCAGAGCGAAGATCGAAGCATTACCGAAAGCACCGCCGGAGAACATGTTAAGCAGACCGACGAGACCTTCCTGGGTGCCGCTGATACCGCCCTTCAGGACCTCGGGGTCGAGGCCGGGAAGGAGGATGAAGCTACCCAGACGGTAAATCAGCACAAGCAGGATCGTGTAACCGATCCGCTTGCGCAGTTCTTCGATGTTGTAAATATTCCGGATTGTTTCAATAAACTTCTTCATCGCTGTTATTCGATTACGGTTGCTTTTCCACCGGCAGCCTCAATCTTTGCGATAGCGGATTTGGAGAAAGCATTAGCCTTCACTTCCACTGCGGCAGTGATTTCGCCGTTGCCAAGCACCTTGATCAAGTCGTTCTTGGAAGCGATACCGGCGGCGATGAAGGTCTCGGGGGCAAACTCCTTGGTGCCGAGCTTCTCGCTCAGGGCCTGCAGGGTAGCCACGTTGACGGCCTTATAAGCCACGCGGGTAGGGTTCTTGAAACCGAACTTGGGAAGACGGCGCTGGATAGGCATCTGACCACCTTCGAAACCAACTTTGTGCTCGTAACCGGCACGGGCCTGGGCACCTTTGGTACCACGGGTGGCGGTGCCACCTTTACCGGAACCCTGACCGCGGCCAACGCGCTTGGTGTTATGGGTTGCGCCCTTTGCGGGCTTCAGGTTTTCAAGTTTCATCTCTGTGTCCTCCTCTCTTAGTCAATTACTTCATAAGTAACCAGGTGCTGGACCTTGGCCAGCATGCCGCGGGTGATGGGGGTGTCCTCCACCTCTACGGTCTGGTGCATCCGGCGGATACCGAGAGTCTTGAGGTTAGCGATCTGACGCTTGGTCTCTCCATTCTTGGAGCGGACCTGGGTAATCTTAAGCTTTGCCATAGTCTCTCTGGGATTAACCGTTAAACACTTTGCTCATGGGAACGCCGCGAAGACCGGCCACCGTGTATGCGTCACGCATCTCCGTAAGGGCGGCGATGGTGGCTTTTACCAGGTTGTGCGGGTTGGAAGAGCCCTTGCTCTTGGCAAGCACATTCTGGATACCTGCACTCTCGAACACGGCACGCATGGCACCACCGGCCTTGACACCGGTACCGGGGGCAGCGGGTTTCATGAACACCTCTGCGCCGCCGAAACGGGCAACCTGCTCGTGCGGAATGGTGGTATTGATAACGGGAACCTTCACCAGGTTCTTCTTTGCATCTTCTACGCCCTTGGCGATGGCGGCGGTAACCTCGTTTGCCTTGCCCAGGCCATAGCCCACGACACCGTTCTCGTCACCGACAACGACGATGGCGGCAAAACGGAAGTGGCGACCACCCTTGGTGACCTTGGTAACGCGGTTGATGGCTACCAGTCTGTCCTTGAGTTCAAGGTCAGAGGTCTTTACTCTTTTTACATTTGAATTTGCCATAGTAGTCTCTGAGATTAGAATACGAGGCCGCCTTCACGGGCAGCGTCTGCCAAACTTTTTACTCTGCCATGGAAGAGATAGCCTCCGCGGTCGAAAGCCACCTGGGAGATTCCGGCAGCCAGGGCGCGCTCGGCGATAGCCTTGCCCACGATGGCGGCGGTGTCAATCCCGTTCTTTCCTTTGGTCTCGGCTGCGAGAGCCTTGTCGTTGGAAGCGGCGGAGACCAGGGTCTTGCCTTCGAGGTCGTTGATCACCTGGACGTAGATCTGCTTGTTGGAGCGGAACACGACCATGCGGGGACGCTCGGCTGTGCCATTGACATGCTTGCGGATACGATAGTGGATCCGTCTTCTTCTTTCAATTCTATTCAATGCCATAACTTGTTCCTCCTAATTATTTGGCAGATGCGGTCTTACCGGCCTTGCGGCGGAGCTGCTCGCCGGCGAACTTGATACCCTTGCCCTTATAAGGCTCAGGACGACGGAATGAGCGGATCTTGGCGGCAACCTGGCCGATAAGCTGCTTGTCGTAGCTCTTGAGGATGAGAACGGGGTTCTCACCTTTGCGCACCTGGGGGGTTTCGGCGGTAATCTCTTTGGGGAGCATGATCTGGATGTCGTGGGAATAACCCAGGGACATGGTCAGGAGCTGGCCCTGAGCAGCCACACGGTAACCGACACCCACAAACTCCTGCTTGATGGTGAAGCCTTCGGACACACCCACCACCATATTGTGGACAAGGGCGCGGTACAGGCCGTGCATGGAGCGGAAGCGGGGAAGGTCGCTGGGGCGCTCGAACTTGATTTCATTTCCCTCGATGGTCACTTTGATGTCCGGATCTACTTTCTGGCACATCTCGCCAAGAGGGCCTTTCACCTTCACGATGTTGCCGTCAAGGAGCTCTGCCTTGATGCCGGCGGGAAGGACTACAGGTAATTTACCGATTCTTGACATAATTTATTCGATTGTTCGATTAGTAAACATAGCAAATAACCTCACCGCCCACATTCAGCTCTTTGGCTTCCTTGTCGGTGATAACGCCCTTGGACGTGGACAGGATAGCGATACCCAGGCCATTCAGGACACGGGGCATGCCGGCCACGTCGGCATATTTGCGCAGACCCGGGGAGCTCACGCGCACGATGCTCTTGATCGCGGCGGCCTTGGTTTCCGGATGGTACTTGAGCGCGATTTTGATGGTGTTGAAAGGAGTGCCCTCAACTACCTTGTAGCTAAGGATGTAACCTTTCTCGCACAGAATCTTGGTGATAGCCACCTTCATGTTGGAAGAGGGGATTTCCACCACCTTCTTGCCTGCGAGGTAAGCGTTACGGATTCTGGTCAGATAATCTGCAATAGGATCAGTCATTTTTTTGTCTTTTTGTGGACCGGCGCCTTTCAGACGCCCGATATCCGATTGTTAATTGTTATTACTATTACCAGCTGGCCTTCTTGACGCCGGGGATCAGGCCCTGGGAGGCCATTTCGCGGAACTGGATACGGCTGAGGCCGAATTCACGCATGTAACCCTTGGGGCGACCGGTAAGGGAGCAGCGGTTGTGGAGACGTACGGGGCTAGCGTTCTTGGGGAGCTTGTCCAGGGCGGCGTAGTCACCGGCCTCTTTCAGGGCTGCCCGCTTGGCGGCGTACTTTGCAACTAATTTCGCGCGTTTAACTTCGCGAGCTTTCATTGATTCCTTTGCCATGCTACTATATTAGTTATTATGTTTCTTGAAAGGAAGGCCGAAGGCTTTGAGAAGGGCGTGAGCCTCTTCGTCGGTCTTGGCGGTGGTCACGAAGGTGATTTCCACACCGTGGATGCGCGGGTTCTTGTCGATCTCGATCTCGGGGAAGATGATCTGCTCCTTGATACCGAGGGTGTAGTTGCCCTGGCCGTCCATTTTCTCGGAAATACCGTTGAAGTCGCGGATACGGGGAAGAGCCACGCGGATAAGGCGCTCCAGGAACTCGTACATGCGGACGTCGCGGAGGGTGACCTTTGCGCCGATGGGCATGCCTTTACGGAGTTTGAAGTTGGAGATATCCTTGCGGGAGTTGGTGATGACAGCCTTCTGGCCGGCGATGATGGAGAGTTCCTCTGCGGCCTCTTCCACCAGTTTCTTGTCCTGGGTGGCGTCGCCCACACCTTCATTGAGGGTGATCTTCACCAGACGGGGAACCTGCATGACAGTGGTGTAGGAGAACTGCTTCACGAGAGCGGGAATGATCTCCTCCTTGTAAACCTTTTTGAGGTCGGGGGTGTAGCCCTTGGGAAGTGCCTGGACTTCTGCGGGTTTGTTAGTCTTCTTTGCCATAATTACTTGATCTCCTCTCCAGTTGTTTTAGCATAGCGGATTTTCTTGTCTCCTTCCATCTTGTGGCCAACCTTGGTGGGTTTGCCGTTGGCGTCCATGAGCTGGACATTGGAGATGTGGATTCCGGCTTCCTGTTTGAGGATGCCGCCCTGCGGAGCCTTGGGGTTGGGTTTGGTATGCTTGGACACCATGTTCACGCCCTCTACGATCACGCGCTCTTTGTCGCGGAGCACCTCGAGGACCTTTCCGGTCTTTCCCTTGTCGTTACCGGCATTCACATACACGGTATCGCCTTTCTTGATATTGAACTTTCTCATAACTTCTGATCTTTAGAGGACCTCCGGTGCCAGTGAAACAATTTTCATATAGTTCTCGCGGAGTTCGCGGGCGACAGGGCCGAAGATACGGGTGCCGCGGAGCTCGCCGGCGCCGTTCAGGAGAACGCAGGCGTTCTCGTCGAAACGGATATAAGAACCGTCGGGACGACGGATTTCCTTCTTGGTGCGCACGACCACAGCCTTGGTAACGGTTCCCTTCTTGACATCGCCACCGGGGATGGCGCTCTTGACGGTTACGACGATGGTCTCGCCGATGGTAGCATAACGGTGGCGGGTACCACCGAGAACGCGGATGCACAGGACTTCCTTAGCACCGCTGTTGTCAGCCACCTGTAAACGTGATTCCTGCTGTATCATAACTACTTGACTTTTTCTACGATTTCAACTAATCTCCAGTTCTTGGTCTTGCTGAGCGGACGGGTTTCCATGATGCGGACGGTGTCTCCCTCGGAGCACTCGTTCTTGGCGTCCTCAGCGACGAACTTTGTGGTCTTCTTTACGAACTTGCCGTAAATAGGATGCTTCTCATGGGTTTCAACCGCCACGACGATGGTTTTATCCATCTTGTTGCTGACCACGATACCTACTCTTTCCTTGCGAAGATTTCTTTCCATAATTCAATCTTGCTTTAGTTCTGCTGTTTCTCTTTCTCGGCCAGGATGGTGATCATGCGGGCAATATCCTGACGGGTCTTTCTGATCTTGGAGGTGTCCTCCAGCGGAGAGATCACATGATTGAGCTTCATGGTGTCGAGGTTGTTCTTCTCGATCTCGATGCGGTCGCGCAGGTCGGCGATGCTCATCTCGCGTACTTCAGATACTTTCATTTTCTTCTCCTCCAATGATTATTCTTCTACATAATCCCTGCGGACCACGAACTTGGTGGCGACGGGAAGCTTGTTGGCGGCAAGACGCATGGCCTCTTTGGCGGTGGCGAGGGAAACACCCTCTGCCTCGAAGAGGATACGGCCCGGAGTGATAGGAGCGACAAAGCCCTGAGGGTCACCCTTACCTTTACCCATACGGGTATCGAGCGGCTTGGCGGTGAACGGCTTCACGGGGAAGACACGGATCCAGATCTGACCTTCACGGTTCATGCGACGGGAAATGGCCTGACGGGCAGCCTCGATCTGCTGGGCGGTAAGCCAGCAATTCTCAAGGTTCTTGAGGCCGAAAGAACCGAATGCGAGCTGGTTTCCACGACCGGAATTGCCCTTCATGCGGTTTTTCTGTTCCCTTCTGAATTTTGTTCTTTTAGGCTGTAACATTGCTGTAATGTTTTTAAAATTTCCTTATAAGTCCCTAACTTATTGAAACTCAGCTGGTTGGGTGCATTTTGCTCCAATTTCGGGATTGCAAAGTTACGAATTTTTTTCAAATACACAAACTTTTTTGCCTATTTTTTAAACATTTTCGACCGCAGTTTTTGAAAGCTAAATTACTGATTTACAAAGAAATCATAATACTGTTGAAAAAATTTACCCGCATTTTTCGACAAGTGCTTTCGGCGGCCGGAAAAGCCGCACGGAAGATGAATGCGTTTGGCAGTTTTTTTGCAATGCCGTATATTTGCAAAAATGAAACGGACCCTTTATATCATCATCGGCCTGCTGGTTCTGTTCCCCGCCGCAGCGGGAGCGCAGAATCACATCCGCCGTGCCATGGAACGGGCCCGGCAGCAGCGGGAGCAAGCCGCACTGATGCGGGTAGACAGCGAAAACGGCAGAGGGGGCTCCGGCTATCTCCATTTCCAGGTGGACGAAAAAGGGGATACCACCTTCATGGATATCCTGGAGCCCATCTGGATTTTCGCCCAGGGAAAACGGGGAGAGAAAAACTGGCGGGACTATTACAAGCTGGTATGGCGGTTCGGCCGGGTATATCCTTATGCCGTCGCGGCCGGTCACCTGGTGGCCCGGGTAGACAGCACGGTGGCGGCGCAGCAGCTGGGACGGATCAAGCGGGAGCGCTACATCTCGGACGTGCAGAAGCGGCTGTTCAAAGACTTCGAAGGCTCCATGCGGGGCATGTCCATCCAGCAGGGAGCCCTTCTGATCAAACTGATCGCCCGGGAAACGGGAGAATCGCCCTACGCCATCATCAAGAACTACAAGAGCGGCATCACCGCCGGCTTCTGGCAAGGGGTGGCCCGTCTGTTCGACAATAATCTGAAGGAAGAATACGACCCGGAAGGGGAAGACAAAGATATCGAAGACCTGATCAAGATCTGGAACGAGGGTCACTACAAGGACCTGTACTGGTCTATCTTCTGGGAAAACCCGCCGGAGGTGAAGGTTCCGGACATCTACTTGTAAACCACCGAGAGGCCGGCTTCGCGGTCATAGACCATCCAGTTGGAGCAGCCGATCCAGTCGCACAGCAGCAGGAGCCGGGCTCCGCTGCCGCCCACCGGCATATCCACGCCGCGGCAGTGGTAATGGCCGAAGATGAAATAATCGGCCGGTTCCGGATACGTCGCACAGAATTGATACAAAGGCTCTTCCTCCCCTTTGAAATCGTATTTCACGTCTTTTCCCAGGCGGGACGAACGGCTCCAGCCGTTGCCCAGCCGGAAGGCGAACCAGGGGTGCAGGCCGGAGAATAGCGCCTGCAGCACACGGTTGTGGAAAACCCATCGGAGGAACTTGTATCCCCGTTTGCCGGGGCCCAGCCCGTCCCCGTGGCCCAGGCAGAACCACTTGCCGCCTATCTGCACCCGGGCAGGCTGCGTAAGGCGCACCAGCCCCAACTCTTCAAAGTAGCGGTAGCTCCAGACATCGTGGTTGCCCTGAAAAAAATACACCCGCACACCGCCGTCCATCAGCCGCTGAAGTGCCGAGAACACCCGCACATACCCCTTGGGCACCACATCCCGGTACTCATACCAGAAATCCCAGATATCCCCCAGCAGGTACAGGGCCTCCGTATCCTGAGGGTCTATCCCCTTGAGAAAATCCACGAACCTGGCCTCGCGCCCGGCGGCATCGGCCACCTGAAGCCCCAGGTGGACATCCGAGACAAAGTATGTGAGGTTGCGCGCCAACTTATGAAAGGATGAAAATGAGGATGGCGACCAGCAGGCAGTACAGGGCGAACCAGGTGAGTTTGGCCTTCTTGACGATGGCGATCATCACCTTGCAGGCGAACAGGCCGCTCACGAATGCGGCCGCAAAGCCCAGGATCAGGAC
>Ga0247608_10006171_pt1 | contig 12695 bp, 7 predicted proteins | sample 176DNAGHGlowgp2_FD_193490 | JGI IMG/M metagenome (GOLD analysis project Ga0247608, IMG submission 193490) | Sheep rumen microbial communities from Palmerston North, Manawatu-Wanganui, New Zealand - 1766 DNA GHGlow gp2 | ecosystem: Host-associated > Mammals > Digestive system > Stomach > Rumen ... | reverse complement strand
AAGGCCGGTGCCGACGGCTACACGGCCTACAAGACCACAAGCGCAGGATGGCGCGTCGGCTTCGTGGCGTTCAAAAACGACGGCACACGAGTCTATGGCGATATGACCACAGCCACTTACGACGACCCCGACCACACCATCGCCTTCGAATGCCCCGCCAATTGTTCCTACGTATGGCTCGTCGTCAGCGGCGCTCCAACAACCTACTGGACGCACAACTTCAAAGGCTGGATAGACAACACCGAAGAGCAATGGCCCTATCGCGTCAAGTTCTACAAGACCAACGTTTACGGCGAGTCCAACAACAACGGCTTGCCGTCTGGCATCGTTGACATGGCCGACGAAGGCTCACAGCAACCCGCTGACGACAATGTCTATGACCTCAACGGCCGCATCGTCCGTCAAGGCACCACGTCGCTCGAAGGTCTGCCTCGTGGCATCTACATCATAAATGGCAAGAAGGCTCTGATTAAGTGAGGGCAATGAAAATTTTCTCTAAGTGCCGATGGTTGGGAGGGTGTAGGAGATGATGAAATAACTATCCGGACAGCAAAAAAACAAAATGAATGTTGCATTAACAAAAACATAGGCGGCAAGTGAAATGCCGCCTATATTTGAATAAGATACCGATGTGTCTTATTGGATTGCCTTGCTCTTTAATCCTCAACCTGCTTGCCGCCATTGGGACGCTTCTCAGCGATGCGTGCCTTCTTACCGGTGAGGTTACGGAGGTAGTAGAGTTTAGCGCGACGCACCTTACCGACCTTGTTGACGGTGATGCTGTCAATGTTCGGGCTCTCGATGGGGAAGATACGCTCCACACCAACGGTGCCGCTCATCTTGCGAACGGTGAAACGCTTCTTCTCTCCGTGGCCGCAGATCTTGATGACTACGCCGCGATAGAGCTGGATGCGCTCCTTGTTACCCTCGACAATTTTGTAAGCTACAGTCACGGTGTCACCAGCCTTGAACGTGGGGTGGCTCTTGCCAGTAGCAAATGCTTCTTCAGCAATTTTAAGTAAGTCTGCCATTTTGTTGATGGTTTTAAAATTGTTTGTCGATCAAGCATGGGCATAACAGGCAACTCGAACCTTCCTGCCAGCGACCCACGCCGAAAGCGGGCGCAAAGGTACGGATTAATTCACAATTCGCAATTCATTATTCATAGTTTTTTTCTCTTTTGGCATAAAAAAGTGCTTTTTGAGGCCTCATTTGACTTATTTAACCTAATCTCGACTTCCCTTTTGCAACTTTTACGTACCTTTGCGCGTCCATTTAAGGTTAAAAGCTTAAAAAATTAAATCGTTAAAAAGTTAAGGTTTAAGGTTTAATGTAAAAATGAGATATAAAGTATTACTTCTGCTGCTCCTCCCTCTTCAATGTTTCGCGCAGAATTATCGTCTGAGCCGCGTGCGCCCGTCGCGCTATGAGGTGACGAAGAGGCTGGATGCGAACCCGTCGCGTGAGGCAGAGGAATTCATAGCCCCGTATAAAGCGGGTGTGGATTCGCTGCGCCGCCCGTTCGTCGGTCTGAGCGAGGAATGCATGTACGCCCGCCGCCCCGAGAGCCCGCTTTCCAACTGGGTGGCTGACGTGATGAAATGGGCAGGCGAGCAGCAGGGCCAGAAGATTGACATGGGACTGTGCAACATTGGCGGTCTGCGTGCGGCGATGCCGAAGGACACGGTGCACGTGGGTGACATCATGGCAATCGCGCCGTTCGAGAACGTGCTGAGCATTGTGCAGCTGAAAGGTCGCGACCTGACCCGCCTCTTCGAGAATATCGCGTTCGTTGGTGGCGAGGGAGTGAGCCGCGAGGTGCGTCTGGTGATAAACACACAGACACGCACGCTGGTATCTGCCACACTTGACGGCAAGCCCATCGACCCCGATGCCACATACACTATATCCACCTTGAATTACCTCGCCGACGGCAACGACAAGATGACGGCTCTGAAGAGTGCTGTGGCCCGCAAGGACTACCCTGTCCCCACCCGTGACCTGCTCTGCCAGTACTTCGCCTATCTGAACGAACGCGGCGAGAAAGCCAAAGCACAGGTTGAGGGACGCATTAGCGGCGGACTCTCCCCCCTGCCCCTCTCTGTGAGGGAGGGGAGTAGTTACTCGCCAGACAAGGAACAAGATATACAAAGCAGGACTACATCCAGCCAAACTCATTCTGCTCCCTCCCTCACAGGGAGGGCGGGGGGAGAGTCCTCCACCCTGTTGGTTGTCCATACCAACGACACCCACTCGTGCGTTGAGCCGCTGAACCCGAACCTGTCCGACACAGCACAGGCAGACAAGGGCGGATATCTGCGCCGCATGGCGTTCCTGCGCGACCTGCGACAGAAGAACCCCGACCTGCTGCTGTTCGACTGCGGCGACTTCTCCCAAGGTTCCACCTACTACTCGCTGTATAAGGGCGACGTGGAGGTGGGTCTGATGAATCTGATGCGCTACGACGCTGCCACCATCGGCAATCATGAGTTTGATTTCGGACTGGAGAACATGGCCCGCATCTTCCGCTTGGCCAAGTTCCCCATCGTCTGCTGCAACTACGACTTCACGGGCACTCCCTGCGAGGGACTCGTAAAACCATACATTATTATTAATCGCGCGGGCGCGAGGATAGGCATCCTCGGCGTAGGCCCGAAACTGGAGGGGCTGGTGTCAGCCTCCACGTCCAAGGGGGTGAAATACACCGACCCCATCGAGGCGGCTCAGCCCGTGGCTGACTACCTGCGTGACGTGGAACACTGCGACCTCATCATTTGTCTCAGCCACCTCGGATGGAAAATAGACGGCACGAGCGATGAGGAGCTGATACCTGCAACCCGCAACATAGACATCGCCCTTGGCGGTCACAGCCACACTTATTTCACTCGGCCCGAAGTGCTGCAGAACCTCGACGGGCAAAGCGTCATAGACAACCAAATGGGCAAAAACGGCCGTTTCATCGGTCTTTTGCGCCTCACAATGACTTCAAGATGATAGAACTACGCGACATAAACAAGACCTACGCCGGTGCCCAGCCCCTGCATGTGCTGAAGGGCATCAACCTCGACATCGCCGAGGGAGAGCTGGTGAGCATCATGGGAGCCTCCGGTTCCGGCAAGAGTACCCTGCTCAACATCCTCGGCATACTCGACGACTACGACAGCGGCACCTACCGACTGAACGGCACCCTCATCAAAGACCTGAGCGAGACACGTGCCGCCCACTACCGCAACCGGATGATCGGCTTCATCTTCCAGAGCTTCAACCTCATCAATTTCAAGACGGCGGTGGAGAACGTCGAGCTGCCCCTGTTCTATCAGGGTGTGTCGAAGCGCAAACGTCACGAGCTGGCCATGCAGCAGCTTGAATACATGGGGCTTACGGGCTGGAGCGAGCACTATCCGGCAGAGATGAGTGGCGGACAGAGACAGCGCGTAGCCATAGCCCGCGCACTAATCACACGTCCGCAGATCATCCTCGCTGACGAGCCCACCGGCGCCCTTGACTCCGCCACCGGCGTCGAGGTGATGGAACTGCTGAAACGCCTCAACCGCGAGGAGCATATCACCATGGTCATCGTAACCCACGACCCTGGCGTGGCCGCGCAGACCAACCGCATAATCCGCATTAAAGACGGCATCATTGAACATTGAACATTGACCATTGACCATTGATCATTGAACATTGAACATTGAACTTTAAACATTGAACTTTAAACATTGAACATTGAACATTGAACTTTAAACATTGAACATTGAACATTGAACATTGAACATTGGGCAGGCTGCTAACAATGAACGAACACGAGATTTGTCGCAGACCCACGAGGAACGCAGTAATCTCACTAATCTAACGAATTAAAATCGCGCCAGCCATATTCGTACAATTCGTACAATTCGTGTTCGAAACTTAACCATCGCGCCAGCTATATTCGTCAGATTCGTATAATTCGTGTTCGAAATCAAAGCATCGCGAAAGCCTATATTCGTCAAATTAGTAAAATTCATGTTCAGAAAATCAAAGCATCGCGCAAGCCTATATTCGTTTAATTAGTGAGATTAGTGTTCGTTTATTGATAGCTTCGCGCAGCCTATTTATGACGTACTGATGAGCGTAGTCGAATAATTATGAATTATGAATTATGCATTATGAATTGAAATAACGTGTTTGAACTTCTGAGGGAAATATGGCAGACAGCGAGGCGCAACCGCCTCCGCACCGCGCTCACAGGATTCGCTGTGGCGTGGGGCATCTTCATGCTCATTGTCCTGCTCGGAGCGGGCAACGGCCTCATCAACGCTCAGGAGGCGAACAACGACCGCTGGGTCGATAACTCCATGATGGTGTTCGGCGGACAGACATCAAAGGGCTACGAGGGTCTGAAAGAAGGGCGAAACATAAACCTCAACGACGGCGACATGCTGATCACAAACACCCGTTTCACCGAGAATATCGACCGCTCAGGGGGTATAATACAACAGGGCGGAGCCATCATCACCTACGGCGAGAACTACGTCAGCGGCAGTCTGCGAGGAGTATATCCCGTAAACGCCGAAATCAGCAAGACGAAGATGGCCGCAGGCCGTTTCATCAACGATCTCGACATACGCGACCAGCGCAAAGTCCTCGTTCTGCCGGAGAATATGGCTCGTGAGCTCTATCCCCGCGCCCCGCGCTCGCTCGTGGGACAGAACGTGAAAGTCGGCGGGATGGTATTCACCGTAGTCGGTATCGAGCAGGAGGACAAGAGCCGCAGCAACACCGACGTGACCACCCCCTTCACCACCCTGCGCTCCATATACAACCGTGGCGACCGCGCCGACCGCATCGCCTTCACCTTCCACGGTCTCGCCACCGAAAAGGCGAACGAAGAGTTCGAGGGCCGCTACCGCGCTGCCCTGAACCGCAACCACCAGGCGGCGCCGGACGACGAGGAGGCCATCTGGCTGTGGAATCGCTTCACGCAGGCCATGCAGATGGCTATGGGTATGAATATCATCCGCACTTCGCTGTGGATCATCGGACTCTTCACCCTGCTCAGCGGCATCGTGGGCGTCTCGAACATAATGCTGATAACGGTACGTGAGCGCACACGCGAGTTCGGTATCCGCAAAGCCATCGGTGCCACGCCCGCCTCCATCCTCCGCATCATCATCACCGAGAGCATCATCATCACCGCCATCTTCGGCTACATCGGTATGCTGCTCGGAGTGATTGCCAACCTATATATGGATGCCACCCTCGGCAGCCGCGTCATCGACACCGGCCTCTTCCAGACCACGATGTTCGTGAACCCCACCGTTGGTCTCGGCACCAGCATCGGCGTCACCATAGTCCTCATCGTCGCAGGCACCCTCGCCGGACTCGTTCCGGCCCTCAAAGCCGCCCGCATCCGCCCGATAGAGGCACTAAACAAATGAAAAGGAAAAAGTAAAAATTAAAAAGTAAAAGATTTTACATCAAACATTTTACATTTTACATCAAACATGCTCTGGTTCGACCCTGATTCCTTCCGCGAGATTACGGAGACATTGCTCCGCAACAAGACGCGCTCTTTCCTCACCGGATTCGGTGTGTTCTGGGGCGTGTTCATGCTCGTGGCCCTGATAGGCGGAGGCGACGGCCTGAAGGAACTCCTGGAAAACACCTTCGAGGGCTTCGCCACCAATTCTGCCCTCGTCTGGTCCCAGCCTACGACACGGCCTTACCACGGCTTCCGCAAGGGACGCCGCTGGAGCATGGTCCGTCACGACGTGGAACGTCTGCAGGCTCAGGTTCCCGGGCTGGATGTCGTCTCACCCGTGCTCTCCCACTGGGGAGCGGGAGCTGTCTATGGCGACCATCGCGTCTCCTGCAACGTCAAGGGCCTGCAACCCGACTACGCCAAGGTCGATGCGCCCCGCATCCGTTTCGGGCGTTATCTCAACGACATGGACATGATGCAGAACCGCAAGGTGTGTGTCATAGGCAAGAAGATCTACAAGACCCTGTTCCCCGGCGGCGGCGACCCCTCGGGCGAGCTTATTCGCATAGACTCGACCTATTACCAGGTCATCGGCGTGGATTATGCCGAGGGCAACATGAATATCAACGGGTCGGCAGACGAGAGCGTGTGTGTGCCGTTCACCCTGATGCAGCAGGCATACAACATGGGTGACACGCTGGAACTCATTGCCGTCACGGGCAAGCCCGGCGTGACCATCAGTCAGATCACCCCGCGTATGCGCGAGGTGATTGCCCGCGCTCATGACGTTGACCCGGAGGACGAGAAGGCGGTGATGATCTTCAACACCGAAGTCCTCTTCGGCGTTATGGACAACCTCTTCAGCGGAGTCAATTTCCTCATCTGGCTCGTTGGCATCGGCACCTTGCTCGCCGGAGCCATCGGCGTTTCCAACATAATGATGGTGACGGTGCGTGAACGAACCACAGAGATCGGCATCCGCCGCGCCATCGGAGCCACACCACTGAAAATCCTATCCCAAATCATAAGTGAGAGCATCGTGCTCACGGCCGTGGCAGGCATGAGCGGCATCCTCTTTGCCGTGATGATCCTGCAGATGCTGCAACTGGCGAACACCGAGGACGGCATCGTCGCCGCACATTTCCAGGTGGCAGTAGGCACCGCCATCGGCGCAGTCCTCCTGCTCACCGTCCTTGGCATCCTTGCCGGTCTCCCGCCCGCCCTCCGCGCCATGCGCATCAAGCCCGTCGAGGCCATGCATGAGGATTAAGACCCCAGTCGCCCGTAATGGAGGGGAATCCTGCGGGATGTATTTAAAATAAATATCAATAGTAAATCGTTAATAGTAAAATCGTTAATTTAAAATAATGACCCTATAAACCTCCAAGCGCTAGCCGCTCCCCTCCCTCACGGGAGGGGTTCGGGGGTGGGTCTTATCACAATGAAAAAGATTATCCGACCCATCGTAATCCTGCTCGTCCTGCTGCTTTTTGTCGGGACATTCGTATTCCTCTGGTGGCAGTCACGCCCCACCCCCACGGTCTATGAGACCGTCACGCCCATGCTGCGTGACATAAGCAAAACCACCGTAATCACCGGTAAGATTGAGCCGCGCGACGAGGTGAACGTGAAGCCGCAGATGAGCGGCATCATCGCCGAGCTGCTCAAAGAGGCCGGCGACCGCGTGGAGAAAGGCGAGGTGATAGCCCGTCTGAAAGTAATCCCCGACATGAACCAGCTCAGCAGCGCCGAGGCCCGCGTCCGTCTGGCCAACATCAACGCCAACCAGGCCCGCACCGACTTCGAGCGTCAGCAGCGCCTCTTCGACAAAGGCCTCATCTCTGCCAACGAGTTCGAGAAAGCGAAACAAGCCTACGACCAGTCGCGCGAAGAGGTGCTGGCAGCCCAAGACCAGTTAGAGGTCGTTCGCGACGGCGTCTCCTCCTCCAACGCCTCCTCGTCCAACACCCTCGTCCGCAGCACCATCAGCGGCCGCATCCTCAACATCCCCGTCAAGGTCGGTAACTCCGTAATCCTCAGCAACACCTTCAACGACGGTACAACTATCGCCTCCGTAGCCGACATGTCCGACCTCATCTTCCGCGGCAACATCGACGAGACCGAGGTGGGCCGCCTCTCCGTGGGGATGCCGATGCAGATAACCATCGGTGCCCTGCAGAACACACGCTTCGAAGCCCGTCTGGAATATATCAGCCCGAAGGCAACCGAAGCCAGCGGAGTCAATCAGTTCGAGATTAAAGCCGCCGTTACCATACCAGCCACAGCCGACGGAGCCGCAGCTGACATCCGCAGCGGTTACAGCGCCACCGCCCAAATCGTACTGGCCGAAGCCAAGCAGGTGCTTTCCATCCCCGAGGGAGCCATCACCTTCAGCGGCGACACCGCCTTCGTCCACGTTATTCACGGTGAGGGCAGCCAGCAGACCTACGAGCGTCGCGCCGTCGTCACCGGCCTCTCGGACGGCATCAACATCGAAATCAAAAAGGGACTGCAGAAAGACGAAAAACTGCGCGGTCTGGAAATCACTCCCGAGAAGTAAACCAACTTTGCTCCTATGAATGAAAGGGCACTCTCCACCAAGAAGGGTGTCTACGTTAAGAACGACAGCAACCTTCATCATTTTGAGCTTAAGTGCCTGATTTGTAGGAATCTATTTCAAAATAAACCTACATCAAACCTACATCAAACCTACATCAAACTTTCATGATGATTGGTTGCATCCTCTGCAAATTGCAATCAAGAAACAACTTGAAGTTTGAAAAATGTATGATATGTGTAGGTTTGATGTAGGTTTGTTTCGATGCAACCTTTTATTACTCAGTAGTTTAAATGAGAAATGATGAAGGTTACTATTATTTAGGCAAGCCTCGAAAATTGATGCAGGTCCAACAGCATTCTGATGCTGTACGAATGGTGGTTTGATGCTGTACGAAAGCAGGTTCGATGCTGAACAAAATTCGGTCGGGTGTTGAACCGTTACATCAGCACAAAGCAACCACTCATTTGAGGCACAAAGTTTAACGGTCGACCCTTCTCCCCCCTCCGGGGGGATTAAGGGGGGCCGTCAATTGCATCAAGGTGTATTCACGATTACATCAAGGTGTAATGGTGATTACATCGAGGTGTATTTGTGTTTTGCCCATGGTCAAAAGTGGTTTTGACCATGGGCAAATGGTGTTTTGATGCTGGTCAAAAGAAGATTGGGCCATGCTATATTGAATCATGAAGGATTGGCAGTTGAAAGTCCTCCCGGTCGAAAGTACTTTCTCTCGGAAATGGAAAGAAAATCGGACTTTTCTTTTGCATTTCGCTCGCTTATTCGTACTTTTGCCCCCGAAAGGACATAAATCGGTACTGTCTTTCCAAACTATTTCGTATCCTTGCATCTGATATGAATGAAGAGAATATACCCTATAACTCGCCAAGTTCTGAATCCACAAGCTGTTAATCTGGCCTTTGATATACTAGCTCCCAATATATTTATGGAGGACGGCAAGCTTATGGGTCTCAAAATTTATCCATCCCATCAGGCATAAAAAAAGAGTTGCCACGAACCTGACAACTCTTCCGATCGGGGACACCCCAATCCCAATAAATGGAACACGTCCATTGTTCTTGAGTGCAAAGATAGGCATGTTTCGTTTATCTTCCAAATAATTCTTTATTAATTTGCTTTTTTTTGCTTTTAGGCCTTTTCTTTTCCTCCTATCTCATATATTTCTACCTTTGACCTTCTGTCGAAAGTGCTTTCGCTTCTATTTTTTACTTTTAGATTTAATTTTTCTTTTTTCTTTTCTTCTCTTTTAATTATTAATTGTACTTTTGCGCATGATTTACACCAACCCAAACTTTTCCGAAGAAGAGTACGATGCCCTAAGGTGCAAATTTTTCACCTGAAAGAGCGAAAGCGATGCTTTGAGGTGCGATAATTTCACCTCAAAGGGTGGACGTGGAAAGGAAGAAGAAGAGTAAACAAAATCTTTATGCCTACCGAACAGAATAACATTTATTAAGATAACGAGAAATAATGTGTAAGATATTACACACTCTAGATAAAAACTGTTAATGTTTAGCATTTTCTTGTTGTTCATGCGCGTTCATAAAATAATTATTCGTATTTTTGCGACAAGTATCTAACATTTTGAAGCATGCCCACCATGACAAGAAAGATAGAATTGAAGCTTTGTACTGAAGGGCTTTCTGACGAAGAGCGGAAAGCCCAGCTGGGATTGCTTTACCATATCAATGACAACCTATATAAAGCAGCCAACAACATTTCTTCGAAGCTCTATCTGGATGACCATGTGTCATCAATGGTGAGGTTGAAACATGCGGAGTACCTGTCGTTGTTGAATGAATTTGAAAAGGCAAAGAAGAAGGGTGACGAGGAACAAATCGTAGAATTGAGCCTACGGGTAGCTGCGGCAGAGAAGGAATTGACGGATCAGGAGCTGGCCATCTGCAAATATGCGACAGAGATGTCAACGGACACTTTGGCGTATCGGTTTGCCAATGAAATCGAAATTAATGTATTTGGCCAAATCCTCGCTTGTCTGAAACAAGGAATCCATTCCACATTCAAGAAAGACGCAGCAGACGTGAAGCGCGGCGAGCGAGCTATCCGCAATTTCAAAAAGGGTATGCCTATACCATTCCCCTGGTCAAAGAGCATCAGAATAGAGAACGAAGGCAGCAACTTCTACCTGCGATGGTACAATGGCCTCCGTTTCCGCTTTGATTTTGGCAAAGACCGAAGCAATAACCGCTTGATAGTGAGCCGTTGCCTGAACTTAGACCCTGATTTTGAAGACGAATACAAGCTTAGCAATTCTTCCCTACAGATGGTCAAGCGTGACGGAAGACCAAAGCTGTTTCTGCTTCTGGTAGTCAACATCCCGCAGGAGAATGTGGAACTGAATAAGAAGATTGTGGTTGGCGTGGATTTGGGTATCAACTCGCCTGCATATGTGGCCACAAATATCACAATGGAGCGTCAGCGGATAGGAAGTCGAGATACGTTCCTGAATGCCCGCATGGCAATCCAACGCCGTTTTCAGTCGCTGCAGAAACTCCAAAACACAGCTGGCGGCAGAGGTAGGAAGAAAAAGCTTGAGCCACTGGAGCGCCTGAAAGAAACTGAACGCAACTGGGTACGCACGCAAAACCACCTGTTCAGCCGCGATGTTGTTCAATTCGCCGTCAAAACACGAGCTGCCACCATTCACATGGAGGATCTTTCGGGCTTCGGTAAAGATGATGACGGCAACGCAGATGAGAAGAAAGAATTCGTTCTGCGCAACTGGTCATACTACGAGTTGCAGACGATGATAAAATATAAGGCTGCGAAATATGGTATCAAGGTTGAGAAAATACGTCCTGCATATACCAGCCGCACATGCTCGTGGTGCGGACACGAGGGGGACCGAAAGGGTGAAACTTTCATCTGCGAGAATCCAGAATGCGAAAAGTACGGCAAAAAAGAAAATGCCGATTACAACGCTGCAAGAAACATAGCAAATAGTACAGATATAATAAAATGATAATCATGGATAGGATTCGTCCTATGGGGCAGTTGGGACCATGTAATGCCCTTAGCCTGAGGAATTCATTTCACTCGGGAAGTATCTTACTTAATGACTGACAGCTCCTTACAAAAGATGTGCTGTTAGAACATACAAAATGAAAGGTACATCCAACTGTTCGCATACCTCGCAAATGAAATCCTCTGCTGTTAGAACATACAAAATGAAAGGTACATCCAACGTAATTGGCAGATAGCGTTGGTTCGTTTGGGCTGTTAGAACATACAAAATGAAAGGTACATTCAACCACCGGCGGCACACTCACGCTCATCATCTGGCTGTTAGAACATACAAAATGAAAGGTACATCCAACTTAAGATAGACTTCAGTGGCTACTTCCCCAGCTGTTAGAACATACAAAATGAAAGGTACATCCAAAGTTTGAGTGACAATTACGACCTCGACCTAGCTGTAAGAGTATATTAAAATCCTCCTACTGTAGATTCGTTGATGTGAACCGCCTTGTTATTTATTGAAGGAATACAATTTAAAAGCGATAATAATTCTGTAACAGGGATAATCTGTTCTTCAAGAAACACTGGCATTGGAAATATGAAAACGAATATCGTATGGTAAAGGAATGTAAAGAACTTGATATATCTGAGGCTATTACTTCTGTATATGTATTAAAAGAAGACAATATAACACTACAATCTGTCAAACATATTATTACGGACTCAAAAAGGATTTCTTACCTGAATGTGGGAGGTCTAAAAACCTTAAAAATGAACTCCTCAAATCTGTATGAAATAAAGGAGCTACAAGAAGAAATGGATTATATAAATAGTCATGGAGGAATATGATGGAAACGAAGATACCTCAAACAAAGCAGGAAGCCTTTGGACGTATTATATAAGATACGATGCAGATAACTTATCAGGAACTATCATCGATTCATATCAAAGATATTTAAAGCGTAAAAGAGCTATTGGTCAGAAATAATTCCTCTTTTTTTGGCGTTTCAGAAAGAAAGGCTTACTTTTGTCGCAGAAATCTCAAAAAAGCGACAAATATGGTAACTCCTGCGACTCAAGACATTCTTATTCCTAAGATTCAGGAATGTATGAAGACCCAGCCTGTGAAGAAGGCTTGGCTCTTTGGGTCATACTCACGAGGTGAGGAGACGCCAACCAGCGATGTTGATATTCTTGTCGTTTTTGACAAAGGTGTGACATTGTTTGGTTATGCACACGTATATACGATTTTGAAGGATGCTCTTAACATGGAGCTGAACGTGATAAACTGCTAATTTATGAGAGAGCCGATTCGTGATATAGAACGATTGAATCATATTCTTGATTTCATAGACTCTTTATTGGAATTCAGGACCAAGCACACTTTAGAAGAAAACAGAAAATAATGTGACCTGAAAAGGATAAAAGGCAGGTGGTTTAACTATCTTGGGCCGCCGAAGCCGCCGCCACCTCCGAAGCCACCGCGATCGCCACCCGGGCCGGGACCACGGTCGCCGCCGGGAACGGGACCTTCGCCTCTCTCTATACCCTCGGAGCCGCGGTCACGCGGGCCACGGTTGCGGCCACCGAAAGCGTTGATGCGGTAGGTGAAGGAGAGCATGATGTAACTGACGACTCGTTCGGAGTCGGAGTCGGTGCGGGCTGTGGAGCTGA
>Ga0247608_10006169_pt1 | contig 12696 bp, 15 predicted proteins | sample 176DNAGHGlowgp2_FD_193490 | JGI IMG/M metagenome (GOLD analysis project Ga0247608, IMG submission 193490) | Sheep rumen microbial communities from Palmerston North, Manawatu-Wanganui, New Zealand - 1766 DNA GHGlow gp2 | ecosystem: Host-associated > Mammals > Digestive system > Stomach > Rumen ... | reverse complement strand
AAGGATGCAATAGTGGATGCCGCCCGTGATGTGATTAATGCCGCTTTTGTTCCTGTGCCTATAAACAAACCAGAGATTCCTCAGCGTGCCACTCGTCCTAAAGCTGGGGACGTAATACTCCACCCTATTTTCAAATGTGGATACAATCGTCTGGACAACCTTGTTGATGCTGTACCCAGCCTTAAGGTTCCGATGGAAAAATGTAAGGTGAAGACTACCCATGGCATTGCACTATCTCACGGTTCTTTTACAAGTGTTTCGGCAAGTACATTCAGATAACCTTTTCCAAATTTCTGATCGGGTTCCAAGTAGTTTCCTTCGCCCCACTCGTTCCACGACTTCACGAACACAACCCTATGTTCCATCTGTTTGCGGCTAACCGTATCCAAGACCTGATTGACATGCACCCGGAACAACTCAGGCGTACTCCCTACAATAATAAAGCCATTTCTACCACTGCGTGGACTATGATCCCAATTGGGATACAGTCCTGGATACACATCATCAGAGGCATCAAACAACGGGTCACAGAGCGTTTTCAGTTCCTTTCTATAACTGATTAGATGACAGCACCCGTTATATCGGAAAAACTGCCAACTCTTTCTGATGATCTTCTGGAAAATCGTCTCTAAGATTGAAGAAGCACCCAGTCTTGCAACAGTGACAGCGTCAAAGCCCCTATGCAAGAGTATCTCTTTTGCCTTCTGACTGTTTTTGGCAGTTCTAATCCTGCCAACGAAATGAATGCCATCCAAGCCGTTTTCCTTGGCAAGGCGATTCCATATCCGAATCGTATGCTCAGGCAAATCCAGACCTTGATGGATAAACACCAATGGTTTGCCATCCACACGGATATAACGATGATCCTTAAAGGCTGGCAGCATCCTGTTGAAGTGGGCAATATCATCCTCCTCGCTATAAGTCTGCTCTATGAGCACTTTAGAGCCTGGCGCTATACTGCCGTCCTTATTCCACAATTTTGACATCCACGTCTCGTTGGCCCAGCCGATACAGAAGGGGAAATCAGGCTTCCCACTCGCAACGACCTCCCAGAAAGGCCGTTCCATCAACTCATGACCATGAAACCAATAATGCCAATAGCAAAAGCCTTCGATGCCAGCTTCTTTTGCCAGTCTCGCCTGTTCCTCCCGTACCTCTGGCACCCGGAGATCATAGAAACCCAAGTCGGCAGGCAGCTTTGGCTGGTAATGGCCAATAAACAAGGGCTTTGCCTTCACGACATTGGTCCATTCGGTAAACCCCTTACCCCACCATTCGTCGTTTTCCTTAAACGGATGGTACTGAGGGAGATAGAAAGCTATGACACGTGCCTTGTTCATCAATATCTAGTTTATCAGGGCATTGAAAATCTCTAACCGGTCGGACTTGAATTTCTCAAACGAATAGTTCGACATCAGCAATTGTCTTCCGTTTCGAATCATCAACTCCCGTGTTTCAGCATCCTCCAGTTTCAGAATACCGGCCATATATGCCTCTGGTGTGTCGGCAATAACGCAATGCTGACCATCGGTAACAGGTATTCCCTCAGCCCCGACAGTGGTCGTTACAAAAGGAACACCTATAGACATTGCCTCCAGGATCTTCATTCTTATGCCACTGCCTACAAAAATCGGGACAATCATGACGGAACCGGCCAAGGCCTCAGCCAAATCATCCACAAACCCGAGGAAATGAATATCAGGATACTGGGAAGTCCACTGCGAAGCGGTCTGTTTCGACCACACCCCAATAATATTGAGTTTATAATCTGGAGCCATCTTCTTTAGGGGAATCCATACATGGGTCAAGAACCATTCCATGCCTAACTTGTTCGGTGTGTGGAACTCAGGCCCCACGAAGCTTAAGACCCTTTCTGTCTGTTCCTGAAGCAGCGCACTATCCGCAGACGTACTAACGACCGCAAAAGATGGATAAATGGTAGAGGTCACGCCAACCTCTACCAACTTGTCTCTGTCGATGGTTGACAATGTGATGACAGCATCATACTGGTTAAGAAGTGAGATCTCCTTCGTTTTCTCGAGAGTGCAGAGCAGACGCCCCAAGCAATTCTCTTGCGACTGCTGTTCTAACAAGAGTTGGTTACGAACAAAACCTAATTCATGATGGACAAACACCTTCTTAACATGGGCAGGAATGGCCATGATGGCATCAATATTGGTAAGCATCTCAACTTGTACCATAGTGATGTTATACCGTTCAATAATCTCCCGAATGAGTCTGTAATAATCCTCACTATGACCACCTAAGCCAGTGCCTGTCACCGCTGCTTCAAAGTCTTCAGAAGGTGTCGGTTTGAACAGTGTGTTGACCACCTTGGCACATATCCTCATTGCCAGTTTCCGCTTAGACCATTCCTTCTTATGCTCCACATACTGGAAGATTCCCTTTATATTTGCTATCCTGGTCTTAAGTTCCTCATGAGCTTTTTCCCGCTCGACCTGAGGATTCAAGGTACACATAATATAAATGTCGGCAACGGACTCCATGGCCTTGACACCATTGAACAAAGCCTGAAGTCCTCCACTCGCAAGCGGCCATGGCAGACTGGGTAAAATGAACAATATCCTATGCTTCATTACATTGTTCTTATAGTGGTGAATGTCCTGTCAAACGATGAACACATGCCCTGACGAACATGCCACACACATGGCGACCAGACAAAAGGAATCGTTTTCTTCGTCTGAACCAGAAAAGTGCACGGAGTGGATTCCTGACGATATCATCCTGACAGCAAAGCGAGAACCTCAGTTGGAAATGCGCATTGACATCTCTTCTCAGGAAAGAGAGATAGAGCCTGTCGATTTCATCATCGGGGCAAGACTTTTTCAGCAGATTCTCATACCATTCCTTCTCCAAACAGGTTGCCTCGGCCTTTATTCTTCCATTAGCAGCGTTGGATATCGTCATTCGGTTCTCCCGATAGAGGAAGCCTGGCTCCTTCGTATTGGCAATTCCTTTTTCTAACGCCGCCCGGACTGCCGTGACATCATCACTCGCCCAGGCTAAAGGAATATCATAGAAACCGCCGACAGACATCAAATAGGCTCTGTCATACAGGAAATCCCCGATATACTGACGGACTCTGCCATTCCACCGATGCCACCACAATGAATAGCCAGATTCATATTCCGGTCTTTGTTCTTGGATCTGCCAGACTTCAGAGTTCTCGTCAATGATTAATGTCCGGGTATGATAGACATTGAGACCGGGATACTCCGCCATCAGCCTGACATAGTTTTCCAAACAGGTAGGAGCTAATATGTCGTCATCCCCCATGCAAATGACATAATCGCCCATGGCATACTGAAGGCATTTGTTCCAATTGTCAACCAGATGATAGGCACCAAATCCCTTGTCATTCCTGTAATAGCGGATGCGTTTGTCGTCATAACCGCTTACGATGGCATACAGATCTTCTGGAGAGGCATCATCGACGATGACGATCTCGAAATCACGGACCGTCTGCGCCAAGATACTGTCGATACATTCCTTTAGGAATCGCGACTTATAGGCAGGAATCAGGATAGAAAACACCATCGTAATGGGGCTGTTCCGCCCTTGAACTTAAAAATCCTCTGCAGGAAATGATAGACACCTACCGCCAACGCTCTGTACCCAGCAAAGACAGCATAGCCAGGGAAGGTGACAATACTTTCATGTTCGGCCAACAGTGCCTCATATTCCCTGAAATAGGACAGAGGATGAAGGCGCACAACGGTCTTTTGTAACTCCAGATATTTGCCTTTGTCAAGCTTACTGTTCCTAGAACTGGAAGATATCCGATAATAAAAGAGCGGCTTATCCAACTTATAGACCTTACCGCCTGTCTCCATGAGGGAGATGAAGAATTCCCAGTCTTCCCACCCATCATTCATCGCTGTCTTATAGCCACCAACCTTGTCAAATCCAGACCTTCTGTACATGGAAGTAGAAACGCAGCAACCTGTTTTCAGCAGATTGCGTCTCGACATTTCCGGCATAATCATCTCACCATTCTCCGCTCCGAACTTCAGAACGCGACAATGCACCAACACAACATCTTGATGTTTGTTCAGGACATCGGCGGCAAGTGACAGATAATCAGGCGCAATCAGGTCATCACCATCCAAAGGCAGTATATATTCACCCAGACTCTGACGGATAGCATTGTTTCTGGCAGTGACCACCCCTTGATTTTCCTGATATATATATCTGAATCTGCTGTCCTTGCTGACATACTGCCTGGCTACAGCTTCAGAATGATCGCTGGAGCCGTCATTCATCACAATGCACTCCCAGTTGGTATATGTCTGACTGAGAACACTATCGAGTGTTTCCGCCAAACATGTTTCCTGGTTATAGCAAGTCAAAATAACTGACACTAGCGGTTTGTTGTCTGCCATATTCCAAACGTTAAGCTAATTTCGATAATAGTTTCAGAATACGATAGCCAAGGACATACAAAGTCGGTGATTTGTGGGAAAGATACTCTCCATAACGATAATAGGCTGAAGTTGTCGTAGCTTCGGCATGACTGAAGACATCCTTCAAGAAGTCCGGGAATATCTCGTCCATCACCTTTTCTCTTTCCAACTGTTGCAAGTTACCATTCTGAGAAAAATTTCCACCGCTAATGCCATTCATATCCTGCTTCGTGACAATCACATCCACCACATCGACAGAGGCTCTTTTCCACAAGATCGCCTCCATCCAGAATTTCCAGTCGGATACAATTTTCAGGCTCTCATCATAGCAAGTATCCTTGAACAGTTCTCTCTTTATGAAGGTCGCCTGATGATTCAACGTATCAAGATACAGTTGCATCAACAGATTTTTGTCGTATTGACGTAATAATTCATTGGTATCCATTCTGATGGCCTGTCCTGTGATTATGTCAGCTGAGGAATGTATATCATCAATTGTCTGAAGAACATTCTCGTCGTATAAGGCATCACCAGAGTTCAAGAAGAGCAGATAGTCGCCTTTGGCACGGGCGATACCTTTGTTCATGGCGTTATACACGCCCCCATCTGGTTCTGAGCACCAATAGGCGAAATGCTGCTGATACTGCTCTAGAAACTCCTTGCTGCCGTCGGTACTCCCACCGTCGATGACAATCCACTCAAAGTCACGCCATGTCTGGCAGACGACTGAGTCGATGGTACGCTGGAGACCAGCTTTGTTATTGTAGTTGACTGTGATGACTGACAGTTTCATAGATTGTTGCTAGTTGTCTTGCACTGTTTTCCCATGAATAGTTTTTCAGCCTTGCTGTCTGCCGTTCTATCAGAGACCGTCTTTCGTCTGTCGCCATCGACAAGAGAGATTCCAACTTCTCTGCGAGGTCGGAACCGTCCTTGTCCATCCTGAAGTAGATGGCAGCATCGCCAGCTATCTCCGGGAAACAGCTTGCATGATTCAGCAAGACGGGGCACTCTGCCTGATAGGCCTCCAGGATGGGAATGCCAAATCCCTCATATTCACTTGGATATACGAAACACTGCGCATGATGGTAGAGAGCATATAATTCACTATCATCCTTGATCAATGAAGCGTGGAACCTCTCCTGCAAGCCATATCCGGATATCACGGCCTGTTCTTCATCATTGAATGGACTGCCCGTACATACCACATGCAAATCCTCATGTCGCCTTAATGTCGGGATGACAGCCTTGACAAAAGGCAGGAAATTCTTATAGAGTCCTCTCTGTCCTACGAACAGGATATAAGGAAATTCATATTTCTTTTCAGCCCATTCCATTGGGGAAGAGCTACCATGATATACCACATAAACTTTTTCCTCAGGAACGCCTAAGATTCTGACGACATCACGCTTTGTATTCTCACTCACTGCAACGATAGCTGAAGCCAAGGGTGCCAGTTTTCGTTTCATGACAACTTGGAAATCATCCTTGGGAAAGTATTGAGGATACAACTCTGGTATCATGTCATGGATAGTGAGCACAAACGGCTTCCCGTTCTGATATGGCAGGAAATAGTCGCTGAAATAAGTCGGATGAAAGATATCAAATGCCCCTTTCTTCAACAATTCTATCGTATAGTGTTCATTATAGTCTGGATAATATCCGCCTCCCGTCAGACGGTCATACCACAGATGCAGATGACCTTTCCCGAAAAAATGCCGACGACAGATGAAGTGGTCGTACTGATAGCCCAGAGGCCTTACGCCCTCCAGTTCCCTTGCATAGACATTATCAGACTCACGTACAGCAATCATCGCCTGACACGACGCCGGCATGTGTCTGTACAACTCCACGAAACAGCGGGAAATGCCGCCATACTTCTGAAGTGAGAATATCTGATGATCGTAAAGGACCCGCATCACTCTGCCTTTTTCCCTGCTTGTGCTCTCATGATAGCCCGGGCCTGTCTGATAGATAGTCCCTTATCAAGACTGACAAAATGCCGTGCGTGATGGGACACACGCTTTTCCTCTGGCGGGAGTTGCATATAGTCACCATACAATACACGCAGATAGCCATCATAGCCATTAGGTACTTTGATCGTCATACCCTCGAATGGCATGTCAACAGGCTGATCAAACCATGATTTCTCAAAAATAGGGAAATCCTCATAAACATCAGCTGAACTGAAATATAAAGAGGCTTCCTCGGTAGAACTTATCTCATCGAGCAGAGCCAAGACCTGCGAGTGATAGTGCCGCACATGCTTTATATTCGAGATGTTCTGGATACAGTAGCTCTTGAAAGTTGACCTCTTGCAATGCCATAAGGCACTGGCGATTTCTCTCATGGTCCACCTGTCCAGACATCTGAAATAGGCAAAGAAAGACTCATCCAACTTCTTCTTCAAGTCCTTGACGTGAGGGACATCTTCCGGTTGATATGAATCCAATGGGAAGATATCAATGTATTCCCCCAGCATGTATGGCTTTCGCTCAAACTCCCAGACAGAGGTGTTCATATCCATGAATTTCATGAAGGGAGCCGTATATCCCAATTCGGGAATGTCGGCAACCTTGTAAGGTGCCGGTATCTCATGACGCAACGCCCACAGGCGCTGATAATCGGCTCTGGGCATGTGTACGTCGATATCGTCATCCCAAGGGATAAATCCATGATGTCTCACGGCTCCCAAAGCGGTTCCGTAAGCCGCGAAATAGGTCAGGTCATGCTTATCGCAAAAGCTGGTGAAAGCTTGTAAAGTCTTCAGTAACAGTTCTTTTGTTTCCATTACGACTTGGTTGTTGTGAGAGTAGGCGTGTAGATAATCAGGCCATTATCCGAACCATTATACTTCAAGAATTCAGTACCAGTGTCTGACACCTTAAAAGTGCAGGTGTCTTGTCTGTCATAGAACTGAACATTCGGGATGTGCATAACGATTCTTATCAGGTACCTGTTGGGAAGCAGAGTTTGGGCTTTGTAACGGAAATCAAATTTACGTTCCATCTCTTGCATTTCTCCGATGGGTATCTCATAATTGCAGATACGGGTCCTGTTTGAAGTCATGATGATGACACTCATCACGGCATTCTTATCGACCTTAAAGCCAGTTTCCTTCCTGATGACTGCAGAGAAAGTGATGTCTTCATCAAACGCAAAGAGACCTGTCTCATTCGCCGGCGTACCGAAAAAGGTTACCGACGAAAGGTAAAGAGGACTGGATGGCTTATTCTGTACGAACTTCATCTCGTTGTCTCCTCCTAGATACTCGGCCACAGTCGCCTTGATATCGCCTGTATATTTTATACCCCCATTCTCCAAAAGAATACCATGATGACAGAGGTTCAGCATGGAGTCCATGTTATGACTCACGAAGAGGACCGTGCGCCCTTGCCCGCGCGAGACGTCCTGCATCTTGCCAATGGCTTTCTTCTGGAACTCGGCATCACCGACAGCCAGGACCTCATCGACAACGAGTATCTCCGGCTCCAGATGGGCTGCGATGGCAAAGCCCAGACGGACGGTCATACCTGAGGAATAGCGCTTCACAGGGGTGTCGATATAGCGCTCACAGCCAGAGAAATCGACAATCTCATCGAGTTTGCGGCTAATCTCCTGTTTGGTCATGCCCATGATGGCGCCATTGAGATAGATATTCTCACGCCCCGTCATTTCGGGATGGAAGCCCGTACCCACCTCCAACAAGGAAGCGATGCGGCCCCGTGCCTTGATCAGACCTGTCGTTGGAGCCGTTACCCGCGACAGGAGCTTGAGCAGCGTGCTCTTGCCTGCACCGTTCTTACCGATGATGCCCACGACATCGCCCTCCTCTACCGAGAAGTTGATGTCCTTCAGCGCCCACACATAGTCGCTATGGCCCCTATGGGCACGGTCGTTGGTCTCACCAATCTTCAGATAGGGGTCCTCCTTATGGAGGATATTCATCGTCCACCAGCGATTCAGGTCATGACTGATCGTACCGGTAGAGACGAGTCCCAGTCTGTATTGCTTGCCTACGTTTTCGAATTCTATTGCTTTCATAAGGGGATTTCAATCATACGGTATCCATGAACGACCGCTGAACCTTGTTGAACACGACGATGCCGACAACCAGCAGCGCCGTCATAAAGGCGAAGCTATAACCTAATGCCGTCCAGGAGAAGTAGCCCTGTCCGAGGGTGGCGTACTTAAAGGCTTCGATGACCGGCGTCATCGGATTGGCAAGGATAAGCATACGCAACTTGCCTTCGGGCACCATGCTCAAGGGATAGACGATGGGCGTGGCATACATCCACAGTTGCACGATAAACGTGAACAGGATGGTGAGGTCGCGGTATTTCGTGGTCATGGAAGAGACCAGGATGCCAAAGCCAAGGCCCAGACCTGCCAGAAGGAGGACAAAGACCGGGAGCAGGAGGACATACCAGTTGGGGCTGACTGTTGTACCAACACAGAAATAGTAGAGATAGAGTACTACGAAGAGACCTATCTGTATGGCAAATCGCAACAGATTACTCAAGACGGTAGAGATGGGAACAACCATACGGGGGAAATACACCTTACCAAACATCGCCTGATTTTCAGTGAAGGTCTTTGAGGTTTGGTTCAAACAGTCTGAGAAATAAAACCAACACACGTTACCTGCCAAATAAAAAAGAATCTGAGGAACACCATCTGTACTCATGCCAGCAATTCCACCAAACACCACCATATTCATGATAACAGTAAGCACCGGTTGGATGATGTACCACAGCGGTCCAAGGATGGTCTGCTTGTATTGTACGACAATATTGCGTTTTACAAACAATTCTATCAGATCACGGTATCGCCATATTTCTTTGATATCAACACTCCACAATTTTACTTGTGGCTTAATTACTAATGTCCAATCTTCTCTCATAAAATTGATATATCTTTCTTCTAAATGATTTCTATGATAAAAGGTGATTCAAAATCCTGAAGAAGAGGATGTTTGGTATCTTTCTCACTCAAGATTGCTTTATCTATAGGAATGTGCCAATCGATTCCGAGAGCGTCATCAAGGATGGAAATACCGCCATCAGCTTCTGGATGATAGAACTCATCGCATTTGTACTGGAAAACGGCCGTCTCTGATAGCACCGCAAAGCCATGGGCAAAGCCTTTGGGAATAAAGAACTGACGATGGTTGTCCTCTGTCAGTTCCACTGCCACATGCTGGCCGTATGTAGGACTCCCCTTGCGGATATCCACTGCCACATCAAGGACAGCGCCCTTGACACAGCGTACCAACTTGCTCTGTGTGAATGGAGGACGTTGGAAATGCAGGCCCCGCATCACGCCATAAGATGATTTGCTCTCGTTGTCCTGCACAAAAGTGATAGGACACACCTTCTCATCAAACTCTCTCTGTGAAAACGACTCGAAGAAATATCCACGGGCGTCTTCGAATATCCGCGGTTCAATAATCACCACGCCGTCTATTGCTGTTTTGATTACTTCCATCTGTAATTCTGTTTTTTAAAAGGCTGACTCCATGTTAAGTTATGAGAGTAGTCGGAGCCAGCCCGTCCATACTATAACGATTAATATGAATATGCTGCTTCACAGCAGGATTGTCAAAGCTATAGGGGATTGGGGAGTTACAAAACGGGGGGACACCCCGCATTTTTGCAGGGATACAGAGGGATACCACCATGTTGAAGAGGTCGGTCTCCAAGCACTGTGTCCAGTAACTCTGATGATAACGCACTACTCTCCAGTCTAAAATCGTGTGCAAAGGTACAATTATTAATTGATATTGACAAAGAAAAAGGGATTTATCTTGCAAAAATCCTTTTTTTCTTTCAATATTAGCTTTTTGGAAAAGCTCTTCGTAGCAGGGTTTTACCCTGCATGAGGATGTTTCCTCAATATCCATTTTGCAGATGGACATCTGTAGGGTCACCAACATCCCCAACGCCATCCTTACTTTCTCTGGCGCAGAGAAAGAAGCAAAGAGACATCCACTCCCTCCAAGGCCTCATTCCCGACGTTCCGTCGCCTACCCGTAGCCTTTCCCTATATGGGGAGGATGCAACCGCTCCGCCTGTCGCTCTTACATTAAGGTATCCTCGACCCATCAAAGGGTCGGGATGGTTATTTTTATGTAGCGCTATGCGCTGCTTAAGCTAATACCATGCTAAAACACCTGGGGGGATGCCGCGCGGCGTGGGGCGAGATGCCACCTGAGAGCGAGGGCGGGTTGGGAGCGAACGCCAGAGAGCGGGGAAGGGATACAAAAAACGCCCGGCGAGTGATTATCGTCGGGCGTCTTCATTTATGGGGTGACAAAGGGTTCATTAATGAATTTGACTGATTTCATTAATGAATTTGGTCTTTTTCACTAATGAAGTGGTTTTTGAGGTCATCGAAGAACTGGTTTGGAAGTGGGTCGCCGGGGGAGGCTTTTTGGATAATGTAGAGGATGACGGCAAGGTAGTAAAAGGGATGCGCGGGCGCGCCATCTAATACTTTTTAATTATCGGATAACTGATGTGCAGATCCGACATCAATTCCTTCACAGTGATTCCACTTATCTGACGATAGGTGTCGATCTCGGCACCGATGCCACGCAGCAACCGCTGATAGAGCGACTGGCTGAATCTCGATGAGAAAGTAAATTTCATGATGCTAATGATGTATTCATTTGTTAATAATGTTAATTTTCAAGACTTTTATTCCACGGCATCGCGTGAAACTTGCTTCCCGACGGGATATGTACCTTTGCAGCGTGATTCAGTTCACCTGTCAGCTCTGAGGCACAATGTCGTGTCGAAGGGAAATACCAAGTCCCCTACTGACGAGGGGCAATCTATATGGCACTGAACGTGCAGTTTCAAAAGTTACACAACCACATGTTGGATGAGGACATTATCGTTCCTCGTATCGTGAACCAGCAGTCGCTCGACTTCAACGAGCTCTGTGAGTATCTGGCGGACGGTTCAACCGTGACAGCTGCGGATGTGAGTGCGGTGATGAAGCAGATCGAGATGCGCCTGCCGCTGGTACTGGGTCTGAACGCGAAGGTAGTGTGTTCGCCGGAGGGCCTGACCTTCCGTCCGAAGGTGTCGGGTTCGATCACGCAGAGTGAGTTGAAGGCGAAGCTGGAGGCGCAGAAGGCTGCCGAGACGGATCCTGAGAAGGCGGCGAAGATCGATGTCAACCGCGCCCTGACAGTGTCTGACCTTACCCTCAGTGACCTCACGGCGAGCATCGCCATCGAGTTGCCCAAGAAGTGGGACGAGCGTTTCAAGTCGAAGGCTACGTTTAAGCGCATTACCAAGGATGCAGCAGAGAGTGGTGAGACGGCTCCTGAAAGCACGGACTCCACGGACACTACTGGCGGCGGCGGTGAGAACACGCAGGGTGGCGGTAGTAACCCATCGACAACACCGGGAGAGGGAGACTAATTTAAAATTGAAGAATTAAAAAATTGAAGAATTGAAGAATTGAAAAAATAAAAAATTGAATAATTATGAAGATCAAACTTTCTAAAGAGCAGATTGAGCGGATCGTGGAGGATCCGGAGAAGGCCATGGAGGCCGGTGTGAAGGCGAAAGACCCCTGGTGGATAATCGTACTGAAGGTGGTAGCCTACGTGATTGGGCTGATTCTCGGAGGGGCCGCATCAACGAGTTGTGCTTCCTATATGCTATAGTATGCGCCATATCTCGTTTATCATTGTTCATTGCTCTGCTGTCCGTCCTGGGCAGCAGAGCTCTGCCGCCGACATCAACAAATGGCACAAGCAACGGAAGGACCGTCACGGCAACCACTGGAAAGGCATCGGGTATCACTTTGTCGTCAGGCGCGACGGCAGCATCGAACCCGGACGGCCTATCGAGGAGGTTGGTGCGCACTGTGACGGGCACAACAAGCACTCCATCGGCATCTGCTATGAGGGTGGTCTAGACGACACGGGGACCGAGACCGACACAAGGACACCGGAACAGATCCTTGCCCTTCGCAAGAAGTTGGAGGAGTTGCACCGACTGTTCCCGAAAGCGCTCATCGTTGGGCATCGGGATCTCAATCCCACCAAGAAGTGCCCGTGCTTCGATGCCATACAGGAGTATCGTGATCTGCAGCCTTAAGGCTGGGAAAGGCTTAAGATTCTAAAAAGAGGGTGTGTCAAAATAGGCACACCCTCGTTTTTATCGCAAAGTCCCGACTTTCTCAAGCCAGGGCTTTGTTATGTCCAGGATTTTTTGTACCTTTGGACCAAGTTTTTTAAGCATGGCAAAGATAC
>Ga0247608_10006168_pt1 | contig 12697 bp, 9 predicted proteins | sample 176DNAGHGlowgp2_FD_193490 | JGI IMG/M metagenome (GOLD analysis project Ga0247608, IMG submission 193490) | Sheep rumen microbial communities from Palmerston North, Manawatu-Wanganui, New Zealand - 1766 DNA GHGlow gp2 | ecosystem: Host-associated > Mammals > Digestive system > Stomach > Rumen ... | reverse complement strand
GTGCCCCAGAAGACACCGGAAAGTACCCATAACTTCGAAACGGACCCCATCCAACCATGGATTGATGGCGAGTGGGTGAAGGCCAAGGGCACTACCCTCGGAGCCGACAATGGTCTTGGCGTGGCTGCCATCATGGCCATCATGGAGGACAAGTCGTTGAAACACGGACCTGTGGAGGCCCTGATTACTGCCGACGAAGAGACGGGCATGTTTGGTGCCAACGCTCTGCCTGCAGGTGAGCTCAATGGCGATATTCTCATGAACCTCGACTCTGAGCACTGGGGCAAGTTCGTCATCGGCTCTGCAGGAGGTATCAACATCACCGCCACCCTCGACTATCAGGAGGTGGACACCGACCCGGAGGATGCTGCCGTAAAGGTGACCGTAAAGGGTCTGCGTGGCGGACACTCTGGTCTGGAGATCCACGAAGGACGCGGCAATGCCAACAAGCTGTTGGTTCGTCTGGTACGTGAAGCCATCGAGGAGTGCGAGGCCCGTCTGGCCTGCTGGCAGGGTGGTAACATGCGTAACGCCATCCCCTTCAAGGCAGAAGCCGTGCTGACGCTTCCGAAGGAGAACGTGGCAGCCCTGAAGGAACTTGCAGCCGACTGGCTTGAGGACTTCACCGACGAATTCAAGGGTATCGAAAGTGGTATCGAGGTTATCTGCGAGGATGTAGAGACACCGAAGAAAGAGATTCCCGTTGAGATTCAGGACAACCTCATCAATGTCATCTACGGTTGTCACGACGGTGTGGTACGCATGATTCCCTCCTACCCCAACGTGGTTGAGACATCATCTAACCTCGCTATCATCAACATTGGTGAAGGTAAATCGATGATTAAGATTCTCGCCCGCAGTAGCCGTGAGGACATGAAGGACTATATCGTGAAGACTCTTGAGAGCTGTTTCAACATGGCAGGCATGAAGGTGGAGACAGCCGGTTCGTACGGTGGTTGGGATCCCAATCCCGATTCAGAGATTCTGCACCTCCTGCTGAAGGAGTACAAGGACCTCTTCGGTGAGGACGGTATCATCCAGGTAGACCATGCCGGACTGGAGTGTTCCATCATCCTCGGCAAGTATCCCCACCTCGACGTAGTGAGCTTCGGACCTACGATGAAGTCGCCCCACACCACTACCGAGCGTGCCCTCATCGCCACTGTCGAGCCCTTCTGGACACTCCTGAAGAAAGCGCTCGAGGATATCCCTGAAAAATGAAAGAATGAAATAATGAGGAAATGAAAACCTCAAAAACAGCATAAAAAATGAAAGAATGGATAAAAAATCGCATCGCAGGTTAATTTCATTCTTTCATTTTTTCATTTTTTCATTTTTATTTCTTATCTTTGCACCCGATAAATTAAACTTTCAATAAATTATGGACGATTACCCGGCGGACAATTACGAAAAGTAATGGCGGGGGATGAGCGAGCAAGGCTGCTAATCCCTTTGCCGCTAAAACCATTTCACAAACGAAAAAAGGATTAGCACAATGAAGACTTTCTGGAACACCCAAGGCGGACTGAACCAACTCTCAGAGTGGCAGCCCAATTGCTGGATACAGGTGACATGCCCCACCGAAGAAGACCAGCACGAACTCGAAGAGAAGTACAACATCCCTGACTATTTCATGTCGGACATCAGCGATACCGACGAGCGTGCCCGTTATGAGTACGACGACGGTTGGATGCTTATCATCCTCCGTATTCCTTACGTCAAGGAGATACGTTCAAGGACGCCATATACCACTGTACCCTTGGGTATCATCCACAAGCGTGACGTCACCATCACCGTCTGCTATTACGAGACCAACATGATGATCGACTTTCTCTCGTTCCATCAAAAACGTAACGAGGGCTTTACCGACTATGTCGACATGATCTTCCGTCTGTTCCTCTCCAGCGCTGTCTGGTACCTGAAGCGTCTGAAGCAAATCTCAATGCTTATCGACAAGGCCAAGCGCAATCTGGACCGTGAGGTGAACAATGAGAGCCTGATAGGCCTCAGCCGTCTACAGGATTCACTCACCTATTTCCAAACCTCTATCCGAGGCAACGAGAACCTGCTGTCGAAGTTGAAGTTCAAGCTGCAGATTGACGAACTCGACGCCGACCTCATTGAGGACGTAAATATTGAGATGACCCAGGCTCGTGAGACCACCAGCATCTACTCCAACATTCTTGAGTCGACGATGGACACCTATCAGAGTATCATTAACAACAACATGAATACAGTGATGCGTACCCTGACATCGGTCACAATCCTCATGATGATTCCCACATTAGTCACCTCCATGTTTGGCATGAATCTCATCAACGGCATGGAGAGTAAACCCTGGGGATTTGTCTTTGCCATGATTATTTCGGTGGCAATTTCAGGCATTGCATGGTGGATTTTCCGCCACAAACGACTAGTTTAACATCTTTTAGCTTTATTTTAGGCTTTATTCTTTACTTTTTTAGTACCTTTGACCCCAAATGCGATGATGCACCGCATCATTATACTCATGGTCAATAACTAAATAGTTAAATGATGGACTCTCAAGACAAGACCCTCGAGCAGGAGGTAAAACAAGAAGTAAGCCAGGAAGTAGAAGCTCCTGAAGTTGTAAACGAAGAAGAAGCTCAGCCCCGTAAGGTCTATGAGACCAAGGCCGAGGTGCTGCATCGTGTGCAGGATATCGCCCATGGCGAAGAGGCACCCCAGAAAGAAGAGGTCGACTATCTGAAGACTGCCTTCTACAAGCTGCACATTGCAGAGCGTGAGGCTAAGCTGAAAGCCTACCTCGATGCTGGCGGCGACCCCGAACAGTATGTAATCACCCCCGACGAATACGAGGAAAAGTTCAAGGCCGAAATGGGCATCATTAAGGAGCGCCGCGCCAAGATCTTCAAAGAACAGGAGGCAGAGAAACAGGAGAACCTGGTGAAAAAGCTGGCTATCATCGACAAGATCAAGGCGATGATTACCACCCCCGAGGATGCCAACAAGAACTATCAGGACTTCAAGACCCTGCAGCAGCAATGGCGTGAGATCAAGAATGTACCAGCAGAGAAGGCCAACGAGCTGTGGCGTAACTACCAGCTCTACGTAGAGCAGTTCTACGACATGCTCCGCCTGAACAGTGAGGCTCGCGAATATGACTTCAAGAAAAATAAGGAACAGAAAGAACGCTTGTGCAAGGCTGCCGAGGACCTCGCCGAAGAGGAAGATGTCATCAGCGCTTTCCACCAGTTGCAGAAGCTTCACCAGGAATACCGTGAGATTGGTCCTGTAGCCAAGGAGCTCCGCGAAGAGATATGGAACCGTTTCAAGGCAGCATCCACCATCATCAACAAGCGTCATCAGCAGCACTTCGAGGGTGTCCGCGCCAAGGAAGAAGACAACCTGGCTCGTAAGACCGCCCTTTGTGAGAAGGTGGAGGCTATTGCTGCCAAGGAGAACAAAGGCAGTGGTGACTGGGAAAAGCATACCAAGGAAATCATTGATATCCAGACAGAATGGAAGACCATCGGCTTTGCTCCTCAGAAGATGAATGTGAAGATCTTCGAGCGCTTCCGTGCTGCCTGTGATGACTTCTTCGGTCGTAAGGCTGAATATTTTAAGGGACTGAAAGATACATTCAAAGACAATGCAGAGAAGAAGCGTGCCCTCATTGAGAAAGCCAAGGCCCTGCAAGACTCTACAGACTGGAAGTCGACAGGCGACAAGTTCATTGCCCTGCAGAAAGAATGGAAGACCATCGGTATCGTACCCAAGAAATTGGGCGATCAGCTGTGGGCGGAGTTCCTCGGTGCCTGCAACAAGTTCTTTGAGGCCCGTAATGCAGCCGGAGCAGGTCAGCGCAATGAAGAGCATGCCAACCTCGACAAAAAGCGTGAGGTGATCGAGAGGCTCAAGGCCATAGCCCAGGAGACCGGCGACAATCTTCAGGAGAAGGTACAGAAACTCGTTGAGGAGTACAATGCCATCGGCCATGTACCCTTCAAGGAGAAAGACAAAATCTTCGAGGAGTATCATGCCGTGCTCGATAAGCTCTACAAAGATCTGAACATCAGCGTGGCCAAGCGCCGTCTGAACAACTTCAAACAGAACCTCAAGCAGGTGGCAGAACGTGGAGAGAATGCTCTCGACAACGAGCGCGCCCGTCTGTTCCGTCAGTATGAGGCCCTCAAGCAGGAGGTACAGACCTATGAGAACAATCTCGGTTTCCTCAATGCCAGCAGCAAGAAGGGCAACAGCCTCATCGACGAGATGAATCGTAAGGTACAGAAGTTGAAGGACGATATGAATCTCGTTCGTGAGAAGATCAAGGCGATCGATGCACAGAACCAAGAATAAAAAATGAAATCCCGCCGATTGGCGGGATTTCATTTTTTAGTTGGGGTACTCGGACTCGAACCAAGAATGACAGGACCAGAATCTGTAGTGTTACCATTACACCATACCCCAATGTCTTTTCGCTTCAGAACAACCTTGTTCCGTTTTGCGGGTGCAAAGGTAGTGCTTTTTTTGGAAACAACCAAACTTTTAGGGGAAAAATTATAAAAAAGCGCAAATTTTTCTCTTTTCTTTTGTATTTCGGGCGATTTACAGTAACTTTGCAGACAAATTCACCTATTTATATTTTAATGGAGCAAACAAAGACATTAGTCAAAACAATAACAGAGGCCATTCAGGAGAAGAAAGGCAGTAGCATCGTGATTGCAGACTTGAGGAAGATTGAAGGCACTATCTGCCAATATTTCATCATCTGTCAGGGTAATTCCCCAACACAGGTAGAAGCCATCACGGAGTCTGTCGGCGATATGGTCAGGGAACAGTTGCATGAAAAGCCTGCCCACGTTGTGGGTCTGGAGAATGCCCAATGGGTAGCCATGGATTATACCGACGTACTAGTACATATCTTCCTACCAGACGTTAGGGAATATTATGACCTAGAGCACCTGTGGGAAGATGCTCCCCTGACAAGGATTCCTGACTTGGACTAGGAGAAGTGAAAAGTGAGATGTAAAGAATGAGAAGTAAAAAAAAGAAAAGTGAATAATAATGGATAATAATCAAAGACAAAACAATAATAACAACAACGGCAACGGCCCGAAGATGAATATGCCCCGGTTTAACATGAACTGGATCTACTTCATCGCCATCCTGGCCCTCGGACTACTTTATTTCTCCAGTGGCGGTCCCACTAACAGCAGTGTAGCCAAGACAGCCACTTACTCTGAGTTCAAATCGATGGTCACCAACGGCTATGCTTCGAAGATTGTCGTCAACAAGTCGCAGAGTACCATCAAGATGTATGTCAAGCCGGAACATATCCGCGACGTGTTCCATCAGGGTACACAGCAGACGGGCACCGATCCCTATGTCGAGGTAGAGTTCGGCAGCATCGATCAGGTAGAGGAGTTCATCGAGAAATCCAAGGAAGACAAGACCTTCACTGGTAGTTATTCCTATGAAAATAAGCGTGATAACGAGTTCTTCACCAATATCATCTATAACATGCTACCCATCCTGCTCATCGTGGGAATATGGATCTTCTTCATGCGCCGCATGGGTGGTGGAGGCATGGGCGGTGGAGGCGGTGTCTTCAGCGTCGGCAAGTCGAAAGCCAAGATGTACGAGAAGGGCGGCGACCTAGGCATCACGTTCAAAGACGTGGCAGGTCAGGCCGGTGCCAAGCAGGAGATTCAGGAAATCGTGGATTTTCTGAAGAATCCGGGGAAATATACCGAGTTAGGTGGTAAGATTCCCAAGGGTGCGTTGCTTGTAGGCCCTCCAGGAACGGGTAAAACGTTGTTGGCAAAGGCTGTGGCCGGAGAGGCTGGCGTACCGTTCTTCTCAATGTCAGGTTCTGACTTCGTGGAGATGTTCGTCGGCGTCGGTGCCAGTCGTGTCCGCGACCTCTTCCAGCAAGCCAAGCAGAAGTCACCTTGTATCATCTTCATCGATGAGATCGACGCCGTGGGACGTGCCCGCAGCAAGAACCCTGCCATGGGTGGTAATGATGAGCGTGAGAACACGCTGAACGCCCTACTCACGGAGATGGACGGCTTCGGTACCAACTCGGGTGTTATCATCCTCGCGGCCACCAACCGTGCTGACATGCTCGACTCCGCCCTGTTGCGAGCTGGTCGTTTTGACCGTCAGATACATGTCGACTTGCCTGACCTCAACGAGCGCAAGGAGGTCTTTAAGGTACATCTGAAGCCCGTGAAGATCGACGACAGCGTAGATATTGACTTCCTCGCCCGCCAAACTCCTGGTTTCTCAGGTGCCGATATCGCTAATGTCTGCAATGAGGCAGCCCTGATTGCGGCCCGTCACAATAGTAAGATGGTAAAGAAGCAGGATTTCCTCGATGCCGTCGACCGTATCATCGGTGGTCTGGAGAAGAAGACCAAGGTGATGACCGAGGCCGAGAAACGTTCGATAGCCATCCATGAGGCAGGTCACGCCACTGTTTCGTGGTTCACAGAGTTTGCCGACCCACTGGTGAAGGTCAGCATCGTGCCACGTGGTCAGGCCCTCGGTGCAGCCTGGTATCTCCCCGAAGAGCGTGTACTCCAGACCAAGGAGGCAATGCTCGACGAGATGTGCTCACTCTTAGGAGGACGTGCCGCCGAAGAGCTATTCATCGGTCATATCTCCACAGGCGCCATGAACGACCTGGAGCGCACCACCAAACAAGCCTATGGCATGATTGCCTTTGCTGGTATGAGTGATAAGCTGCCCAACATCTGCTATTATAACAATGCGGAATACCAGTTCCAAAAGCCTTACTCTGAGACCACTGCCAAGATCATGGACGACGAAGTGCTGCGCATGATCAACGAGCAGTACGAGCGTGCCAAGAAGATTCTGACGGAGCACAAGGAGGGGCACGCCCAACTGGCTCAGTTGCTTATCGACCGTGAGGTGATCTTCGCCGAAGATGTAGAGAAGATTTTCGGCAAACGCCCATGGATCAGTCGTTCTGAGGAGTTGCTCGAAGCCCAAATGAAGGCCGATGCCGAGCGCATGGCTGAGGAGCGTGCCAAGGAACTGGAGGCTGAGGCTGCCAAGGGTTTGGAGAAGAAAGAAGATGAAGATGATAAAACCGAAGCGTGAATATGAATAACTTTATCGTACGCACCATCACAGCCGTATTCTTCGTGGCTGCCATCGTTTGCAGTTTCCTGCGCCCCGAGGCCATGGTACTGCTCTTCGCCCTCATCACGGGGCTCACCATCTGGGAGTTTACCGGTCTGGTGAATCAGCGCGAGGGAGTTACCACCAACCGCATGATCTGCACCGTGGCAGGCGTCTACTTCTTCCTTGCCATAGCGGGCTACAGCAGTGAACTGACGCCCTCGGCCGTCTTCATCCCATACCTCGTCACACTCATCTACCTCATGGTAGAAGAACTATACCTGAAGCACGAGGACCCCATCAACAATTGGGCCTATACGATGATGAGCCAGCTCTACATCGCCCTGCCCTTCTCGTTGCTCAACGCCCTTGCATTCCATTTCTCGCCACAGGGATTCGTCACTTTCGACCCCATACTGCCCCTCTGTGTGTTTGTCTTCCTCTGGATCAACGATGCTGGAGCGTACATCTGCGGATCCTTGTTGGGCAAGCACAAGCTCTTCCCTCGCATCTCTCCGGGAAAGTCCTGGGAGGGAAGCATCGGCGGAGGCATCCTCGTGATGGCTGCAGCCATTGGCGTATGGTATCTCACAGAACAATATGGCGTCAACCAGTTTCAGCTCTCTGCCATCCAGTGGGCAGGTCTTGGACTGATGGTTGTCGTCTTCGGCACTTGGGGCGACCTCATAGAATCGCTCTTCAAGCGCACCCTTGGCATTAAGGATTCTGGACATATCCTGCCTGGCCACGGAGGAATGCTCGATCGCTTCGACTCTTCCCTCCTGGCCTTCCCCGCTGCCACGGTCTATATCTATACGCTGATTGTTTTCTGATTACTTCCTGTCGTAACGGACAGTAAGTGTCGGTTTGTAAGTATTTTCGAGGGTGAGAGTGATGAAACCGCCGTCGGCCTCAAACTTAGCCACCTTGTGGTCGTCACCGTGCTTCGGCATATTGGGCCAGGCACCAAGGTCCTTCTCGAAGTCATCACGCATCTGCTGCCAGAGCTGACGGGTACTGTCGTTAGATAGGAGATTCCAGTTCTCCTGAAGGGCAGCCACCTGTCCGTCCTTCTGAGCAATCACAAGACGATAGCGCACGGCATCGCAGCCCATGACTACCATCTGGAAAGCAGAGTCGGTCTTAGCCGAGTCAACGGCAAAGCCGCGCTGCTGGAGAGAGTCGATGAATGTCTGGAAGGGCAAGCCCATGGAGAGTCCACGATAGGCGAGTTCTTTCTTCTCGCTGCTGCAGGCGCAAAACGCTGCAATTGCCACAAGGGCTACAAAGATTTTCTTCATAATCACGAATTGTTAATGGTTTCTGGCGACAAAGTTAAGAAAAAAACCGAAGATATTCAAAAATATGAAGAAAAAACACTAACTTTGCACCCATGTTTGCACTTAACTTATTGCTTTCGACACTTTTTACCCTGCCTATGGTAGAGGAAGACACCATCCGGACGGAACGTCTGGACGAGGTGGTCGTCACTTCCAACTCTGCACGCCAACGTGTGCAACAGGTACAGACAGGTGCCGAACAGCTGCAGTTGAAGGAACTGACAGCCTCGCCACAGCTCTTCGGTGAGCGCGACATCATGCGTTCCATCCAACTGTTACCCGGTGTCAAGGCAGAGAGCGATGCCTCCAGCGGTTTCCAGGTGAGAGGTGGTACGGCGGCACAAAACCTGATACTCTACGATCTCTCACCCGTCTATAACGCCAGTCACCTGGGTGGACTTTTCTCTGCTTTCAACGACGATGCTCTGGCTGCTGCCACCTTATATAAAGGAATGCTACCTGCCCAGTATGGCGACGCCTCATCGGCTGTGCTCGACATCACAGGACGCACAGGCAATAAACAGCATCTACATGGTGGTCTGAACATCGGACTGTTGGCCACGAAGGCCACCATCGAGACACCCATCGTGAAGGATAAAGCCGCACTGCTCCTGACAGCACGCCGCAGTTACATGGACCTGTTTTTGAACTTCTCTGATGAGTTTAAGGGCAACAAACTCTATTTCTATGACGTCAACGTGAAGGCCGACTGGATTATTAACCGTCGTAACCAATTGTTTCTCAGTTTCTTTACAGGAAACGACCGTACGGTCATTAAGGAACTGGCCGATATTGGTTGGCAGAACCTCTCTGCCAGTCTGAAGTGGCTTCACCATTTCAACAACGAAGGCAACTATTCACAGGCCACAGCCTACTACAGCGGTTACAATACAGACAACGGCATCGACATCCTCGACCTCAACGCCTGGTTCTCAGGCCATATCCGTCATACAGGCTTCCGCGAGGACCTGCACCTCTCGTTGGGCACTTGGCAGATGGATGCTGGTGTGCAGACAGCCCTGCTGAACGTGAAATCGGCCGAGTGGGAACATATCAGCATCCATGAGAAAGAACAACGCCGGGCTTGGGAGAATGCGGTCTGGGTCAATATGAGCCTCCCCTTGACCAAGCAGATCAATGTGTCGGCAGGTCTGCGCCTCAACTTGTTCTCTCCCTTAGGCGGTTCCCTCTACTACGACATCGAGCCCGACGGTTCCATTGGCTGGTACTACAACTATGGTGACAACGAGATCGTGAAGACCCATACAACGCTAGAGCCACGCCTCTCACTGAACTGGCAGACCACCGAGCTGACTAGCATTAAATTGGGCTATACCCGTACATCGCAGAATGTCCATGCCCTCCGCAATCAAAGCACCTCCACCCCCTTCGACCGCTACACTATGAGCAGTAACATCATCAAGCCCGAGGTGGCCGATCAGGTGAGTGCAGGTTTCTATATGATGACCCCTTCACAGACCTATGACTTCTCCGTAGAAGCCTATTACCGTCTCATCGACAACGTCATCGACTATCGCGACGGCAAGACTTTCAGCAGTGAGATTGAGATTGAGCGCCTCGTGCTGCCCGGCAAGGGGAAAGGCTACGGTGTGGAACTGAGTGCCCACAAGAACAACGGACGGCTAACGGGTTGGGCCAGCTATACCCTCTCATGGTCGAAGACGAAGATCGAGGGTGTGAACGGAGGCCGTTGGTACGATGCCAACAACGACCGTCGCCACGATGTTAATATTGTGGCCATGTATAAACTCAACAAGCGGTGGATGTTCAGTGCCTCTTGGATATTCAACAGCGGCCAAGCATTTACGGCCCCCAGTGCAAAATACCAGATAGAAGACAACTGGATATACTACTACACTGAGCGTAATGGCTATCGTGCCCCCGACTATCACCACCTTGACGTGAGCGCCGTCTGGAGTAAACAATACAAGAAACACTCTACAGAGTGGGTCTTCAGTATCTACAACATCTATAACCGTTATAACCCCTACCTCATCAACTTCGAGGACGGCGAGAACGGTGCCGGCACAAAGGCCACGCAGTACAGTCTTTTCGGCATCCTGCCGAGCGTATCGTTTAACATCAAATTCTGAAGCGATGAAGAAACACCTCCTATACCTTATATATTTAATGAGTGGCCTCATCCTTACCGCTTGTGAGAAGGAGATTGACATCGACTACCACGATGCCGACATGAGATATGTGGTCGAGGCTTTCGTCTCTAACACGGGGACTACCGTTCGCATCAGTAACACCAAGCCCATGGATGACAATACCACCAGCAGCAACATCAACAATGCGACGGTGATACTCACGACCGACGACGGTACCCACATGACCATCCCCTACAGCAACAACGGCTTTTATACCTCTGGTTTCAAAGGTATTCCAGGAACTACTTATCACCTTGACATCACTCTCGACGGCTATCATTTCACCTCGTCATCCACCATGCAGCGCATGCCCATGATGAACGAGTTCCGCATCGTCAGGAAGAAAATGTTGTCCAACGATTACATCTTCGGCGACATCCGCCTACAGGATATCCCCAACGAAAACAACTACTATTTCGTGCATATCTACCGCAACGGCTTAGGCTACCGTTGGGCAGCCTTCAAGGACGAGTCCAACCCCAACAAGGAACTGCAGCAGCTGTTCGGTTTCTTCCGTGAGGGCAGCAACGAAGATGGAGTGCTCCACGAGGGCGACAGGCTAAAGATCGTCATCCGCGCCATCGACAGGGGTGCCTACGATTTTCTCAAATCCATGGGGACCATGGACCAGACGAGCACGAATCCTATCGACAACTTCACAGGAGGCTGTCTCGGTTATTTCTCTGCCCATAGCGAACTTATCTATGAGCTGGTCTATTCCAGTTATTTGATTGTCAACGACGATGAAGACTGACCTTTGCGGATGACAAAGGTCACCGTCACGTGGCGTGTCTCATCTGCATACTTCAGCCAGATGGTCTCTTCAGTAAACGATACCACCTGAGCCAAGATTTTCCGGTCTACACCCTCGGAATCGGTGTATTCCAGTTTCATATTGTTATTATCGCACTGATAAGAACCTTCAGAGATCAGACTGCCGTCGAAACTCCAGGCAGAAAACGAACCCTTACGCACCATGCCGTTGTAAGTGCCGTCGCCAGTAAACACAAACTTATCATAGGCGATTTCCTCCGGTTTTATTTCCGTAGTGCCATCAATGATGACATCACCCTCGCCCCAGCCACGCTGCCAGGTACCGACGATGATATCCCCGAGGCGGCGCCCATCGTCGTCGCCCGCACCACAAGCAGGGAGGAATAAAAGGGCAGCCAGAAAGGCTGCCCTCCATATTGTTTTCTTACTTAACATTTCCAACCTTAACCAGATACTCGGCAATCTGAACAGCGTTCAAGGCAGCCCCCTTGCGGATCTGGTCGCCTGAGAGCCAGAATGTCAGACCGTTTTCGTCGCTCAGGTCCTTACGGATACGTCCTACATAGACATCATCCTTGCCGGCAGTCTCCAGCGGCATCGGATAGGTCAGCGTTGCGGGATCGTCCTTCAGCTGGCAGCCGGGAGCGGCGGCGATGGCCTTCTGGGCCTCCTCCACGCTGATAGGCTTCTCGGTCTCAATCCATACACTCTCCGAGTGAGAGCGCAATGAGCTGACGCGGACACACATGGCCGAGCACTTGGCATCGGTATGCATGATCTTACGGGTCTCGTTATACATCTTCATCTCCTCCTTCGTATAGCCGTTGGGCTGGAACACGTCAATCTGGGGAATCACGTTATAAGCCAACTGGTGGGCGAACTTCTTCACGGTCTTCACCTCGCCATTTTCCACCATCTCCTTATACTGCTGCTGGAGTTCGGCCATAGCAGCAGCACCTGCACCAGAGGCACTCTGGTAAGAAGCTACGTGGATACGCTTGATGTGAGAAATATTTTCCAGGGGCTGCAATACCACCACCATCATAATGGTTGTGCAGTTCGGGTTGGCAATAATGCCACGGGGACGGTTCAGGGCGTCCTCGGCATTGCACTCAGGCACCACCAGGGGCACATCATCATCCATACGGAAGGCACTCGAGTTGTCAATCATCACGGCACCATATTTCGTGATGGTCTCGGCAAACTCTTTCGACGTACCGGCACCAGCAGAGGTGAAGGCGATGTCGATATCCTTGAAGTCGTCATTGTGCT
>Ga0247608_10006167_pt1 | contig 12699 bp, 10 predicted proteins | sample 176DNAGHGlowgp2_FD_193490 | JGI IMG/M metagenome (GOLD analysis project Ga0247608, IMG submission 193490) | Sheep rumen microbial communities from Palmerston North, Manawatu-Wanganui, New Zealand - 1766 DNA GHGlow gp2 | ecosystem: Host-associated > Mammals > Digestive system > Stomach > Rumen ... | reverse complement strand
CATCCAATGTAAACTCCTTGCCCACGAGTGCATTCCAAACGTCGGCTGCTGATTCGTTCAAACTAATCACTTTCGTGAAATTGATGTTTTGTTTTCCGTGAGCAATGATGATATTCTCACCACAGATACTACGGAGTTCAAATCCTTCTTTAATTTTCATGTTATTTTAGTTTTTTGAGTTTTTAAGTTTATAAGTTTTTGAGTTCTAGCTGCCTAGATGGTATCTCTCCTCCTCGGGGGAGCTAGAGGGGGGCCTTACTTCCTCTGCCACCTATAAGGCAATTGTCTTAGCCACAGTAACTTATAAAGTGCTAAAAGATACCTTCTTGCAGGTAGCAACTTTGGCCAAGTCCACGAATACACTTTCCAAAAGCGAGAAGTTCTCAAATCCCAAGTCTTGCCCTTCCGCACAACCTGACTGCACAATGCACGAATATCTCGCAACTCGCAATGTTCCACACCGCCATTCACCGGATTGGGCACATTGCCATCGCCACGAAGCGTTACCTTGGCATCTGCATCCTTCGTCTTGCCCTTCACCACCTTTCCATTCGCATCCTCAATCTTATCGATGCGATGGAGCACATAGTGTCCGGGTTCGATTTCAGCCAGCACCACATCACCCACCTCAAATGCTTCCTCCTTCGAAAGCACAGCAATGTCGCGTTCACTCTCAATGAATGGACGCATGCTCTGACCTTTGGCACGAATCGACACATCGTGTCCCTCCGCCACCAATCCTGTCACATGCGGCAGAAACTCAGCATTTGATAATTGTATAACCTTCATTTCAATAGCAATTAAAAGCCATCAGCAACTATCTATAGAAAGACTTCACCTCGGGGAGGTTTGGAGGGGGCTCTTTACTTCACTCTGATTGTTTCGTACGACAGTTTCACAGCATCTTCGTTAGGAAGATTTTCCAAGAAGTAAGTAGGTACATGCTCAATCAACCGAGTCACGCCGTCGCAAAGACCACCATACACGCGCTTATCCCATTTCATCACCGAGCAAGATGGCAACAGCGAAGCAAAAGCCTCAATCACGCTCTGGCGACGAATCTTATTCTCAGGAGCCTGCTTCAACTGAACGAACGCACCGATAGGAGCCTCCACATTGCGATAGCAAGGAGTCTTGCCGCTCCAAGGACTACCAAAAACTATTGCCTGTCCATCAATGAAACGAACCACTGGATTGTCGTCGTTCATCAAGTCGGTTCCAGGAATATATTTCAACCAATTGCCCGTGTGCGTACTCTTTCCCGTACCGCTCACACCCAGGAACAAATAGCCGTAACCCTTTTCGCGAATCACAGAAGCATGGAAAAGCATCGTATTCAAATGAGCCGCACTAAAAGCATACATAATCATCAAGGCATTGTTCAAACCAAAATTACGCATACTATAGCCACCGTTCAATGCCACCCAACCCTTCGAGAAGTCAGAGGTAGTACACAAAAGGCAGCACTGCTGTCCCATATAATTGGTGATACGGATTTCGTACCCACCATCTTTGCGTTGATACACACCGTGATTATTGCCTCCACAATCAAATTGTCCGATTTCTTCACCCGCTTCAGCAGGGCGATAGGTATCATCCACGGTCAGTTCAAAAATCAATGGTTCGTCCGTCAAGTCTGTTTCAAAAGGCTTACTTGAAGGAATCAATTCTTCGTCGTTCTTTCCACCTTCAACAAAATTCACACGGTAGGAAAGCCTACCCACTTTGTACTGTTTAATCACTGTATTATCGTTGTTTTAATTATTATTCTTCTCATTTATAAAAGAGTTCCACTTCATCTTCCAGTACCCTTCATAGAAACTCTCGCCCTCATACTTTTCCTGCGGCACACACATCGACATTCCTCCAAATTCATTCGCATTGATGTGAATCGGTTCAGACTTGTATGCCGTATAGACTGTCCTCGTTGACAAGCGTTCGCGAACCGCCTCGTCATACACAGCTTTCCATTTCACATAGTCCCCCTCTCTCAGCAAATGCTTCATCAACGAAAGCATGTCGTAATAGTCAGGCATATCCGACAAACGCCTACACGTGTCATAGTCGAAATAGTTCAGCACCGAAGCGAAATCCATCCTTTCCAATGAATCCTCATATTGCTTCACCATTCCCCTCGTGACATCAGCCAACGCATCCAGTTTCGAGCAGTCCACCACAGAAAGCGCACAACCCTCGTTCGCATACTTATTATAATAGCATTGAATCATGCCCTTAGGATTGGCACCCTTTTCCGTGAACATCTGATACATCATGGTCGTGTAGGGAGCACCCAACAGAGGAATTTCGGCAGGAGAGCCGATGATGTAATTTGCACGATCCTTCAGTTCGTAACACACTTCCACAGTCTGCATGAAACAAGCATCGAAAAGGATGAAATCGAATTTCGGGAAACCAGCAAGCGCTTTCGCCATTTCACCAATATCCATCTCGTCCCCCACATTTGCTAATGTACCGCTACCCACATTGTGTCCGTTATCCACACCGAATGCACGTCTTGGAGTCCTTGGAGGAATCCATCCAGAGCCATGCGACCACATCACCAGTCCATATTCCTCGGCAGGGCAGTTCGTCATCGCCCAGTCAAGCACCTGTTTCAGAATCTCAGGAGAACAAGAATTCACGTCCTCAGCAAACTGATAACTCACCTTCAGCTTCGCTATGCTCCTCTCCTTCGTCTTGTTCGTCAGCACATAGATGCGTGGCAGTTCCACATCGTCGATAAAAAGCACCAACCTGTCATTGTCCGACATCGCATCCACCGTCCTCAGCATCTCATCTGCATCGCAGAATTCACCATTCAAATCGTAAGTGGCATAAATCGACAGCGAGTTTTCAGCAGCCATATATGCCACCACCGTCTGACTCACGCTCTCATCCACTGCATCCTTCTCATCCTTCGAGCAAGACACCAAAACGGAAGCAATGAGAGAAAAGAGAAACAGCCCCCTCCAATTTCCCCAAAGGGAAAGGAAGCCACCCAGATGGGAAAGTGCAACATCATTCTTCATTCTTCAAGGCACTTCGTGCTGGTTTCAAGTTTGGCTACGCCGAGCTGAAGGTTCAAGTCAAAGGCTTAATATTCACTTTTCACTCTTCACTTTTCACTTTTTATTCCGGCTTCTTAAACTGGAACTTTTCCGTATCTACGATGTGCATATCTGTCGTACCCAAATCGAGATAGCGTTTCTTCATCTTGTAGAACCACTTCGACGCCTTTTTCTTCTTTTCCGAGAAGAAGACGCTCACCGTTTCGTCCTTCAGTCCCAGTGTTCCTTCCAGGTACTCCTCAAACTGCAAACTATAATCCACACGCGAAGGCAAGAACTTCGTCCTCTTTTCGAGGCGCACAAAACTGATTTCGTTCACCTCCGTCATGTATAATGAAGAGTCGTTGAAATTCTGTCCCACGCCGAACAGATACACCTTGTCCTTTTCCGTGAGCGGATGCTTAGCAGCTTTAGCATTTGCCTTCGCCTCTTTCTTCATCTGTTTGGCAATAGCCTTCTGTTGCTTCTGGATGAGTTTCAGGGAATCCGCATGAGTCAGTACTTTCGTCTTACGGGACTTTTTTGTCGATTCAGTCTGCACCTTCTGCCCACTGCCATTCATTTGAGCTGTGAGCGAAACCGATGCCATCATCATGGCAACCAGCAGCATATATCTCAGGTACTTCAGTTGTTTCATTGATACTATCACTATCAGTTCTGGAATTTTCAAGTTGCAAAGATACATCAAAAACTTATCATAGCAAAATTCAAACCTCACATTTAGGTTTCTTTATCATAAAATCACCAAAATTGAGTAAAGTATCTATCCATCAATCTCCTAAGATGGAAATCTTAATGAAACCCATGCATAAGGGGGAAAACAAAAAGAAAAGTTGTTTGGGAGAATTGTTTTGAGTTTCATCGTTTTTTATTATCTTCGCAGCGACAATAGAATAAAAAAAGAATAACTATCACCTAATAAGACAATATGATGAACACTCACAAACCTTTGAAATGGGAATGCAAGGCATGGATGGTACTTCTGCTACTGGCTATGCCCATGCAAACGATATGGGCGCAAATGGAGTTTTCGTTTGCGAAACTTAGTGGGGTGACAATAAAACAATTGACAGACGGAAGTACACTGGTGGAATTGCCCGTGGGAAGTAAGTTGACTGATTTGGCTTCATACGGAATGAGCGTGACAGTGGATGGAAAACAGGTGGAGCTGACGGAACTCAGTCCCAAACCTGCAAGCATGGAAATAGAGGATTTGGAGAAGATTGAATTTCGATACAAAAGGAAGAAATATGCGTTCAGATTTACCGTGGGTGCGTTCTTCACGGCGGTAGTGATTTCGGATAGTCATACAGATCAGACGAAAGATGCGAGCATCGAGAACGAATACCAATATAGCGAGGCGATTGCCACGATGGGTATGGACGGAGGTAAGAAGTTTGGTTTTGACAATTTACCTGGTTATGTGCCAACGACGAGTATCGTGCTCTTCTTGGGCGATATGGACAAGGACAGCAAACGGGAGGACACGGAATTCGCTGCTGCCATGTCGCCTATCCTCGCCCACGGCATCCCTTTCGTTCCGATGCTGGGAAACCATGACTTCGTACCTGACTACTGGACGGGGGACAACCCCGACTACGGACTTACTGTGACGGGCGGAGAACCTGCGAATCGGGCTGCACTGAGAACCATCGACGCTTATCTCGACTCGGCTCAGATGGTGAAAGACCCTATCAAGAATGTAGAGCGTATCAACGACGGAAGTTCGCATACGCAAGCGAACCCGTTCACGTTCGTGTTCCACAACGTGCGTTTCTATTGTGGACAGGCTTACTGGTTTCAGAAACCATATAGCATCGATTTCGTAATGAAGAATGAAGAACCTTTAGCTCGGCGAAGCCAATTTAGAATGAAGAACGAAGATCCTTTGATTCGGCAAAGCCAAAAGCAAGTAAGGAATAAAAGTATCAGCCTCGAATTCGGAGAGAAGGGCGAAGTGAGTAGTTACACTCTCAATAAGAAGAGGGCAAGCTATTATGCACCTGATGGAGTGATTGATGCATTGAGGAGGAAGGTGGAGGAACACCGTAAGGATGCTTCGATTTGGATGCAGCACTACCCTTTCGTGGCAGGATATAATTGCGATAGATGGTGGCTGGACCAAACGGATGTGGGACGATACATCAAAACGGAGGATGCATCGATATATGGCACAGACCGAAATCTTGGGTTCTTTGCTACGGACTCGGCAAGGGCTGTGGCTCGCACTAAGAAGGATGCGCTGGTGGACATCATCGCCATGACGAAGAATCCTGTGCACTTCTCGGGACATACGCATTTCTATGCGGAACACAACTATGTAAACGAGAAGAGCGGTGCTCAGGTGAAGGACTACACGGTGGCTGCCTACGGAGAGGACCGCGGAGATGCATTTATTGTGCTATGCAAGGAAGGCGTGGGATGCGTGGAAGTGAAGAAAGTGAACTTCGGTAGCCTCTCCAAAATGAAGAATGAAGAATATAGAATGGAGAATGAAGAACGAAAAACGATAACGGAAAAGGAACAAAAAGCTGAGCCACGCTATCCATTGGGTGTGGAATTCGGAACGGATTACGAGACGATTCTTGAGGCAGTGAAGAGTGAGTTTGGGGAACCAGACTATGTGGATTCTACGGCTATCATTTATTATAATAAGAAGTATAAGGAAAAGGAGTTTGCATATATCGCTTTTGGTATTCAGTATAACTCGGCAGGTGATGGTTTCTACAACCAAGCAACGATGATGCTGGCTCCGACGGAGAAAGCCGACGCTGCCAATTCCAAAATCGAGGAGTTATTTGCAATGATTAAAGGGGACTATAAAATGATTGAAATCACCAAGACTGCTAACCACTACGGATGGCTACAATACACTGGTGGCAAGGACCCGATGGATGAGGACAATGTGTTTTTCACTATTTCGAAGGAGGAAAAGACAAATATGAGTACGGGCAAAATGACTTATACGCCTTACCTCACCTATGGACCTTTTGAATTTACGAGAAAGTAAAAGGACCCCTAGAGGGGGAGTTTCAAGTTGACTTCGTCAAGTTTCAGGTTTCAAGTTTCAGGTCTGGCTTACGCCGAGCTGAAGGTTCATGTTTTAGGTCTAAGGCTTGCCATCCGGATGGTGTTCCTCCCCCTCGGGGGAGTTGGAGGGGGCTGAGGTCGGTTTAGACATTAGAATATAAAATTATCGTCTTCGTTATTGGCAGGTTGCTGCCTTTCGCTTTGCTTGGTTGCTTCCTTGTTTTGGCTCTGAAGTTCCTCAATGGTCATACCGTAGGTAGTACGGAGCACTTGGAATTCAGTGCGACGGTTGAGGGCGTTGCAGATTTCCTGTTCTGCGGGTTTGAGCTTCTTGATGAAAGCCTCGGTGAGGGTGTCGCCTTCGTTCAGGAATGAGTGGGCTTCAGCCAATTTCTTACGGATAACCTTTGGACGTGCCTCACCATAACCCATTGCAGTGAGACGATCCTTTGCCACACCATGCTCAATCATGTAATTCACGACGGACTCCGCACGACGCTGTGCCAGACGAGCATTGTACTGGTCATTGCCTCGGTAGTCGCAATGTGAACTCAACTCGATGGTGATATTCGAATTCTCCTCCATCATGCCAACGAGTTTATCGAGTGCCTCGGTGGATTCAGGGGTGAGGGTTGCCTTATCGAATTCGTAGAAGATATTCTCAATGAGTACAGGGATATTCATTGGAGGAAGCGGGAACTGGAGCGTGTATTCTTCGCTTTCCTGACTCTGCTCCACACGGATTTCGTTCTTCACATTGAGATAGCCCTTGCATGTGCCCAGCAGCACATAATCTACTCCAGGCTTAAGAACATAAGTGAACGAGCCATCTCCTTTCACACTAAGTTGCTCCTTCGTTCCATCATTACCAACGAGATGGACGAGTGCTTCGGGGAGTTCGTAGCCATCCTTCTCATAGACCCAACCTGTGACGGTTTGGAGGATTTCGGGCAATTCAAAACTGTAAATGTGGTCCCATCCCTTGCCATCGTTTCGGCTGGAGGAGAAGAAACCACGATTATATACTCCCTCGAAGGTCATGCCAAAGTCGTCGGCAGCGGAGTTCATCGGGAATTGCAGATTCTCCACAATCCATCCCTTCACAGAATCGGGAGTGGCTTTCAGAATATCGAGTCCTCCCATGCCAGGATGCCCATTGGAGGAGAAATAGAATTCACCGTTAGGACGGAAAGTAGGGAACATCTCATCGCCAGGAGTGTTGATAGGACGACCTACATTCTCCACGCCACCAAATCCAGAGGAGAGGATGCGGACTTTCCAAACATCGTAACCTCCCAGTCCACCTGGCATATCGCTCACGAAATAGAGCCATTCACCATCGGGCGAAACGGCTGGATGGGCGAAGGAGGAAAGTGTGTCCTTCGAGATTTCGCACTTGGAAGGTTTTGCCCAAGATGCATCGCTACGTTGGGATTGCCAGATTTCTGCATTGCGAGGATAGTCGGGGTCGGAAGAGCAACGGGTGAAGTACATGGTCTTGCCATCGGGAGTAAAACAACAAGCACCTTCCTCGTAGGCGGTGTTGACTTCGGACTCCACCACTTCGGGCTGTCGCCACTTGCCATTTTCATCTTTCTTTGCCAAGAAAAGGTCGGAAAAACTGGTTCCCGTGATGCCGCTATAGTCATCGCCTGTGGCATCGTTTCGAGTGGAAGAAATGACAAGTTGTTCACTCTCGTCACCTACGAGCATCGGACTGAAATCGCTGCGGCGAGAATTGAAAATGCCCTCTTTCTTGACCCTATAGAGATTCGGATTTGCTTTCCACTGGGGAGCCATCTCGCATGAAAGGAGTCCCATGTGCGCCAATTCATTGGCTGGGTCCTTTTCCAAATAGAGACGGAAATTCTGTTCTGCCTGTTTGTAATTGCCAATTTTGAGTTGCTGCTGTGCCAAATAGAAAAGCGACAAACTATCGGGATGCTTATATCGCACTGCATTCTGATAGGCTGCCACAGCCTTTTGGGAATAGTTGATGTGGCGATAGCATTCGCCCATCATAAAGGCACGCTGAGCACGCTTCTCCTTGTCTTTCGGAGAAACTCGGGAATAGGATTTCTTGAAAAAGTTGGAGGCATTGTAGTATTCGCCCATAGCGTATGCCTGCTCCCCCTTTTTGTAGGAAATAGCTTCATTGCTGCATGATGCCAAAAGCAGCATGCAGACAAAACAAAATGAACTGATGATATGATAAAAAACGCGCTTCATCGACTAAATAACGAAGATGTTGCGAAATTATTGCATGAAAGGGAAAATAAAAGCCCTTTCAATTTTCCCAAAAGGAAAACTAAAAAAAACGAGCATACAATTGTGCAACCAATGAATGATGTCAGCACAAATGTATGCTCGATGTGGGGGCTCATCCCCTATGGAGAAGTGGAAGTTGCTTCCTAAAACGAATAATTCAGTCCGAGAGTGAAGAATTCCTTGAATTGGAAGTAGCCGAGATTGTGATCCCAGAAGTCGCGTGAACGGTTATCATCGAAGCGCCAAAGGGTGTAGAGCTCGGTAGAGATGTATTTCGAGAGTTGATAACTGAAATCATTCTCCAACTCAGATTCAGCATATTTGTAAGAAGTGAAGTAATAGAAACGGCACTTCCAAGTGAAGTCCTTTGCCAACTTGACAGATGATTGTAGTTCGATTTTCGAACCGAAGTCCTGCTGGAAATCCTTACCAATCATTTTGTATGACTTGTGGATATTCAAATCATCGTCGTTGATATATCTGAACTTGTAGGAAAGTGGAAGGAGTGCCACGGAGAGTGTGTTTCCATTCTCGAACTTTGGCTTATAGTCCATACCTATAGAGAAATAGAAGTCGAGAGGAGCAAGGAAATTGGAATATTTCTTTGGGTCGTTCACACGGTATCCTGGCATGAACTGCGTGTTGGCTTCGAGCGATGCAGTATAGTACCAGTTCTTTGCTGCCTTGACACCTAACTTGCTGTAGAGGTTCAACTTATCGTCGCTGGTCAGAAAATTATGGCATGTGTCGCCTGGAGAAGTGGCAAATCCCAAACGCATCGTCAGACGGTTCTGCCAAGTGATTTTCTTGGTATCGTCGTAATTAGCCTCAAGAATGATGCTTGCGAGGAGTGATTGGTTGTTGATACCTCCCTTGTACCATTGTTGACTGAAATAATTCTGAGTGAACTGAAGTCCGAACTTACCTGTCTTCTTCCAAAAGTTTGGTTTTTCCACCTGCAAACCAATATCTTTCACATCGTCTGCCACTGCATCAAGTGTAGGGTCTTTCATATCCTCGGCCAACACATTATCCACTTCCTTCGTGATATTCTCCTGCGCTGTGCTCTTCGACTTCACAAGATCGACAGATTCAAACTGCTCATCGTAGTGACGCACCAACTCGGGATTGTTGACATAGAGCTGAGTAAGTTGGCGGTTGATTTCGGTATTGAGGTCTGCATCCGAAGAATTATCAACCAAAGAGAATGCATCGCTAACAGCAGACGAATAGTAAGTGGTAGGACCTACCAAACGATAATAATATGGACTCACGTAATCGGAATTCGCATTCGAGCTGTTAAAAGTGGATGTACGCAAAGCACTCAACTGATTCTTGAAATTCTGCACAATGTTTTGAGCAGAGAGGGATGAGCAGTGAGGGATGAGCAGTGAGGAATGAGCAATGAGAAACAAGACCCACACCCTGCTCTTCCAACAATGGCGTTGGATGATTTGCTTTCTAAAAACATTCATAATTTTAGTTTTCATGATGCACGTGTTGATTTTATGTTTTTATGATATTCACTTCTATCTACTCCCCTCACCCTTTGGAGAGGGGTCTGGGAAGTGAGGCTTTTATCCTTCAATCAGCTTTGCAGCCAACATTTTCAGTGCTTCCACTGTTTCAGGTTTCACAGTGGATTCCACCGTTACGACAGGCTCAACAATCTCGATGTTCTTGAGTGCAGACATCGCCTCACGCATCTTCTTACCCGACATAGGAGCCCATGAACCATTTTCGATGAATGCCACCTTGCGATTCTGATAATTCTTGATTTGCAGATGATGAATGAAATCTTCCATCACCGGCATCACACCTCCGTCGTAGGTTGGGGCAGCAAGCACAAGACGGTCGTAACGGAAGGCATCCTCAATGGCTTCTGCCATGTCGTCACGACGAAGGTCTGCAGTGGAAACCTTCACATCGGAATCACTATTGATGATGCTCGCCAACTTGAGGGCAGCTTCCTCAGTGTTGCCATGAAGTGAACAATATGCGATAAACACACCTTCTTCTTCAGGCTGATAGCTGCTCCACGTGTTGTAGAGATTCAGATAGTAATCCAGATTATCTTCGAGCACAGGACCATGGAGAGGACAAATCTTCTTGATTTCCACGTTAGCCAGTTTCTTCAACAATGCTTGCACCTGCACACCATACTTTCCACAGATATTGAAATAGTAGCGACGTGCCTCGCATGCCCACCCGTCTGGGTCGTCATACGAAAGAGCACCAAACTTACCAAAAGCATCAGCAGAGAAAAGAATGCCTTCTTTCTGTTCATATTCAACGATGACCTCTGGCCAATGAACCATAGCAGCCGTGAAGAACTGCAAAGTGTGCTCACCCAGAGAGAGTGTGCTGCCATCCTTCACCACAATGGTACGTTCTGCTGGAAGAGCTACGCCAAAGAAACGGGTAATCATCTTGAAAGCCTGTGCACTTGCCACCACCTTGATGTTAGGATAAGTATCGAGCATGAGCTTCACATTCGAAGAATGGTCAGGTTCCATGTGGCTCACAATCAGATAGTCTGGCTTACGGTCTTTGAGAGCACCCTTCAGATTCTCCATCCAGTCAATGGTCTTGCGAGCATCGATGGTGTCGAGAATCGCTACTTTCTCATCGATGATAAGATAGGAATTATAGGAAATACCTTCTGGAATAGCATACTGACCTTCGAAGAGGTCAAGCTCCTTGTCGTCGGCACCAATATACTGGATGCCTGGAGTAATCATATTTTCAGTCATTTTAATCTAATTTTTCTTTGATTTGGAATGCAAAGGTACAACTTTTTTATGGGAATTCAGTTTTATCCCAGTTAAAACTTCATTCTACACAAAATTATTAAGATGTAAACATGTGTAATTGAAAAAAAATGTGTTACTTTGTCAGAAATAAACATACTAACTAAAAAACATAAAAATGAGACTAAGACTAACAATCCTACTTTGGACAGCAACTTTAGGTTTAAGCATTCAGACTTCTGCACAGGAAGTGAAATTGCCTGAGGGAAAAGCCATCTACATTCCTCAGGACTTACGCAACAACGATTTCAACAACAAGGACTCGAAGTGGAGCTACCACCGCATGGCATGGACCGACGACGTGGTACTCTTCTGGGAAAAAGGATTTGGCGATGACCTATCAAAAGCTCCCGACTTGGATGGACACCCTATGACGGTGGATAAGGCAAACCTACTGGAACGTATCGAATCGTTCTACAAGTTTTACCGCGACAGTCTGAAGTTTGTGCTTCCCGGCTCAAAATCAGAGAAATACAGAATGATGGTGATGCTCAATTACTCGCTGGAGGGTACAGCCTATGGTGGCGACTACGACGGCGAAATCGGTGCACTCTGGATTGCACCCAACCGTGTGCAGGACCGCAAACTCAATTGTATAGCGCACGAACTGGGACATTCCTTCCAGTCGCAAGTGGGTGCTGATGGCGCAGGTCACTCATGGGGAGGCGGTGGCATCTTCGAGATGACTTCGCAATGGATGCTTTGGCAAGTAAATCCAGAATGGGTAACTGATGAAAACTACCATTGGCAGGCTTTCCGAAAGCTCTTCCACAAGCGTTTCCTCGATGGTGAAAACATCTATCATAGTCCTTATGTGTTGGAGTACTGGAGCATGAAGCATGGCATCACCATGATGGGCGACATGTTCCGTGCAGGACAAAGAGGCGAAGACCCTGCCATGACTTATATGCGAATGTTCAACCTGAACCTCAGCCAGATGGCAGACGAAATGTACGATTGCTACAGCCGTCTCATCACATTCGATTTTCCACGTGTGAAAGATACGCACAAGAAACATGCATGCCAACTCACCACCGACGTGGAAAAAACGACAAATGGCAAGCAAGTAACCATCAAACCCGTGAAAGAGATGCTTCCAGAAACTTATGGATTCAATGTGATTGAATTGCCTGTAGATGGGAAAAAGCACACGGTTCAATTTAAAGGACTTGGTAAGGAAGAAACGGATTGCTATCGCTATGGCATCGTCTTGGTGGACAAGGACAAAAATCCAACTTACTTGCCAATGCAAAGCGCTTTCAATGGTAAATTGAAATACAAACCAAATGTAGGAACAACAGAAAAGGCTTACCTCGTGGTAGTGGGTGGTCCAACCGACAAGTATGAACCACAATGGGGAGGCAGACGCAGAGGTGCAGAACCAAAGCCAGAAAAAACTTATCCTTACGAATTGATAGTGAAATAAAGACGAATTCTAATAAAAAATAAAACGAAGAAAATGAAGATAAAGAATATTCTCACCATTCTCTGCTTGCTGATTTCGAGCAATTTATCAGCTGTAG
>Ga0247608_10006165_pt1 | contig 12700 bp, 12 predicted proteins | sample 176DNAGHGlowgp2_FD_193490 | JGI IMG/M metagenome (GOLD analysis project Ga0247608, IMG submission 193490) | Sheep rumen microbial communities from Palmerston North, Manawatu-Wanganui, New Zealand - 1766 DNA GHGlow gp2 | ecosystem: Host-associated > Mammals > Digestive system > Stomach > Rumen ... | reverse complement strand
ACAAAGATGACGCCGTTTTTCTCAGCGATTTTCTCCAGCCGGTGAGGAAGCGGAACAAACTCTGAAAGAGCCTTCAGAAACTGCTGTTCACTGACTCCATAGCTGAGCGTGGCCGCATAGGCAACCCCGGCGTTGAGCAGATTATGGGTTCCGATCAGCCGGCAGTCTGTTACTTCCACCTGATGATCTCTGACCCGGATCGTATTTCCATTTACCGTGATATCCCTGCCGATCCGCAGGGCATCCGGGCGTTCCTTCACATAGGGAAGCGCTTCGTTCAGAATGGCAGTATCCCCTTCCTTCTGATGACGGAAGACATTTGCCTTGGCATCCGCATATGCCTGAAAATCCCGGTAATGATCGAGATGTTCCTCATACAGATTCAGATACACGCCGATATGGGGGCTGTACGGACTGTATTCGAGCTGATGACAGGAAATTTCAAATACAACCGGCTCATTATCTTCAAGAACCGGCAGAATATCAAAGCAGGGAATTCCGATATTCCCGACAAGATGCGATTTTGTCTTTTCCGAGAGAATGGCATGCGTCAGACTCGCGGTCGTGCTTTTTCCCTTTGTTCCGGTAATGCCGATGGTCTGATCACGGTGATGTTTCAGAAACAGCTGAGACTGCTGGGTAATATTGGAGCGGTCCATCCCCTCGGGAATGACAATACCTGCTGATTTTATGATCATGTCATAGTCAGAAGGAACCATGTCCTCCTGAGCGATATAGGATACCGGCTCAAATTCCTTTTCTCTTTTCAGGGCGGAAAGTTCCCTGGAAGGAATACAGACTGTCACCGGAAGATCCGGAAGCAGTGTATGAATCCAGCGCAGGGAGGATCTGCCTTCTCTCGCAAATCCCCAGATCAGAATCTTCCGGCCGGCAAATTCGTTGATCCAGGCTTCAGTCTTCATTCTGTTTTCTCTCTTTCATACGCGCATGGATCAGGGCCGCGTATTCCTCCGGCACAAGGTTTTCACTGTTCCACGCATCCCAGTCAATCCGCTTGTCACGGTAATACGGATAATAGCTGCTTTCCTCATACATTCTGTACAGTTTCGGCAGAGCCTGCCCCTTCTTTTTATGGCGGGCAATCGATACCGCTATGGCAAGGTTGACCTCTTCTCTGGTTCCGACACACTCAAACGGCTTGTCATCACTCATGCCGGTCAGCTGATGGAACAGATCACTCATGCTTTCATCATTCAGCATATCCGCATGGAAAATATTCCGGATATCACCGTCCTCCAGAAACGCAGACATCATGATGCAGACAAACAGACACTTGGCACAGTGCCCGCACCATCTCTCTTCCTTGGAGCCGACATTGCAGGAACGGAACACGGAATGATAGTCCTTCAGGGTACTGAAGATTCCGGCGATCTGCAGTTCGGAAAGCGGCCGCAGCAGAGAAAAGTAATGAACCTCCGGAGTAATCCAGGTATCCATGTAATGCTTGAAGTCCAGTTCAAATTCAAAGGTCTTCGAATACTGATGGTTGATTCGGGAATTATGAATCGTCGGTTCGTTGGCACTTGCCTCATTGGAAAGGCAGATATACTGCTTGCCATAGATCACCGCCGTAAGGACCGAAGCGAATGCGCACAGTGCCGAAAACGGCGTATGGCCGTTGAGATACCCCAGCTTGTTGAATTCCAGCATGCGGGGATCAAGCGTGCGCTCGACAATAATCAGTTTATCTCCACGGTAGCCTGCCGCCATGGCGGAGTGTACCGCCGACATGACATGATTGATGATAAAGGCATGATTCTCCGCAAAGGAATCCTTCAGAAGGTCCATGCTTACAAAGGAGTCTTTTCCTCCGCCGCACGGAATCAGATTGCCGCTGCAGCGGCGGCTGTCGGGACGGCCGGTAATCACTTCTCCGACAGGTACGATCTCCATCATCTCCGCCTCGGTGGTTTCAATATGATTCTTATAAAAAAACTCACCCAGGCCATTGAAATACAGCTTCTTCCACCACCGGATCTGCGCCTCATCCAGCATGCCGCACTCAATGACCACACGGGGCGCGCAGGTCAGTTTCCAATAGGAAATCAGTTCCACCATTCCAAGGGAAAAAGCGGCTTCACGTACTGTCCGCAGGTTGGAATAGGTTTCTTCCCCGGCCGGTTTGGGAATGATCATCTGAGGATTGAAATGACTCAGACCTTCAATTTCAAAATCAAAATCAACCCGGAATTCCGCATTGCTTTCCGTCAGCGTGAAATCATGATAATAGAACACGGAATGCCGGGATCTAAGTTCGTTATACTCCATGGTTGTTCTCCATCCGTCCTAGTAGTTGTATCATTTTCCCCTCTTTCAAACAAGAGCGGCAGCACTCCGGCTGCCGCTCATTTTCTGATTTTTACGCGTTGATTCCCTTGATGGTATATTCGTCCAGCGTTTCCTTTGGTTCTTTTTTCTGCTTCTTCTTTTCCTTAGGCTTATAGTGTTCGCGGATATACTTCCACATGGTCGGAGCGATGAACACAGAAGAGAACGTACCTGCGATCAGACCGACGAGCATCGCGAAGGTAAAGGTGAAGATCGATCTGCTTCCAAGGATCAGCAGCATCACAACCGGAGCCAGAGTTGTAAAGGAGGAATACAGGGAAACCAGCAGCGTCCGATCCAGCGAATCGTTCACGATCTGTTTGTAGTCCGGCTTTCCCTTGGTATCCTTGACAGCTTCTCTTACCCGGTCAAATACAACGATGGAGTTGTTGATGGAATAACCGATGATCGTCAGCAGTACGGAGATGACCTCAGTGTTGACCTCAAGCCGCAGAATCGCAAACATCGCAAGCGTAATGCCGACATCATGCACCAGCGCAAGCAGACAGGATACGGCATAGTCCCACTCATAGCGGAAGGCAATGTAGGCAAGCATCGCAATCCAGGCAACGATGGTGAGAATAAAGGCATTGCGGACAAGCTCTCTGCCGACGATCGGAGTAACGACGTTGTCGCCGGGCTCCTGACCGTATTTATTCTTGAATGCCGACTTGATTTCCTTGAGCTGATCCGTGGTCAGCGGCTGCTTGGTTGTCGCATAGACCGTGGAATCCCCGGCAGCCTGATACGAGAAGCCGGAGTAGCCAAGATTGCTGAGTTCCGCGCTGACATCATCAATGGTTACAGTTGTATCACTGGTTACGGTGAGCTTGGTACCGGAAGCAAAGTCAATGCCGAGATTCATGAACCCTCTTCCGCCGACCGCATTGATGATTCCCATGACCAGAGCCAGACCGAGAATCGCAAGACTGGTACGGATCAGGTACTTGGATTTCTTGATATAGTCAATTCCCTTCACACCGAAGTAGAACTGATTTTCACCCTTGTTGATATCCGGGATCTGTGACTTCTTAACGCCGAACCATTCCGGTTTGCCATCCGCGATGCCGGAGCCGACCAGCTGTCTGAGCATCCATCTTGAGAAGGCTACGTTCAGAACCAGAGTCATGACAACCGTAATAATCAGCATGGTCGCAAAGCCGCGGACAGCGCCATTGCCCCAGATATACATGATCAGACCGGCAATCAAAGTTGTGAACTGCGCGTCAAAGATCGCGGAGAAGGACTGTTTCTGTCCCTCAAGAACCGCTGAGCGGATGGATCTTCCTTTGTAAAGCTCCTGGCGGATCCGCTCATAGCTGATGATGTTGGCATCCACTGTCATACCGACACCAAGCACCAGCGCGCCGATTCCAGTCAGGGTGAATACCGCGCCCATCAGAGCATAGATTCCGAATACCGCCCAGATATAGGCCGCAAGCATGATCGCGGAAACAACGCCCGGAAGCCGGTACATGAAGATCATGAACGCGATCACGAGCAGAATGCCGATGAATCCGGCCAGCGCAGTTCTGCGCAGCGCGTCCGCGCCGTACTGGGCACTGACGACGTTGCTGGAGATTTCCGTCATCTTGACCGGCAGAGAACCGGAATTGATCAGTTCTGCCAGAGTTCTCGCTTCCGTATCCGTGAAGTTTCCTTCGATAATGCAGTCGCCGCTGATTTCACCGCGGACACTCGCGGCGGAAATATACTTCGGCTCCTGTCCGGCAAGCGATTTCTGATACTCCGCTGCATAAGTATCCCCTTCTTCCCAGTCCAGCCAGATGATCATCACATTGTTTCCGCCGGTCCGGGAGCTGATATCCTTTGTGATTTCCGCGAATTTGTTCTGATCCGCGATCTTCAGGGAAACAATCGGTCTGCCGTCCTGATATGCCAGAGAAGCACCGCCTTCCACAATAATGGACGAATCGGAAAGCAGTTCATCATTGGTATCACGGAAGGTCAGATTCGCTGTTGTTCCGATCATTTCACGGGCGCTCTCCTGGTCCGTGACGCCGGCCAGCTGAACGCGCACCCGGTTGTTTCCTTCCACCGTAATCATCGGCTCACTGACGCCGAGCACATTGACACGCTTCTGAATGGAGTTGGTAACCGCACTCATGTCAATGTTCGCCTGGGCGGTTTCCTCTTCCAGCGGTGTCACCTCATACAGGATTTCAAATCCGCCGACGAGATCGAGACCGAGATTCAGCCCGTTCTTAATCAGGTTGAATGTGGAAGCGATCAGTACTGCGACCACTGACACTACCGCAAAAAACGGCACCAGGCTCTTGTTTGACGATTTACTGCTCATGACTCTATCCTCCAATTAAATCCGAAAAATCGGAAAGACTTGCTGATTTTGAATCCAATACTGCCTTGCGGGCAAGAAATTTCACAAGATCATTTCCATTTACCGCAAGAATGGCATCTGCGGCTTCGTGAAGACTGCGCGGGCTTTCCTCCTTCCAGAGGCCTTCCTTCAGATAGGCTTCCAGACTCCCATAGGAAAGTGTACTCAGGGTTTCTCTCTGAAGCTGATGCAGTTTGATCACCATGATCATCTGAACCTGCATATTCGTGGTGTCAAAACGCTCGGTATCCATGAAAAAACCTTCTCCTCGTGCAAATCATAACTATATACCAAAATAGCCGGTTAGGAAAAGGTTTTTTGTCAAAATGAATCAGTGCAGGGCAACAAACAGGCCCAGTACGGCAAAAACCGCGGAGGCAAGCCAGAACAGATGGACCGTCTGTACCTCCCCCATGCCCAGTCCTCCTTTTTCCTTGGGAAGAACGAACGCATAGTGAATCGGAGTATACGGAAATACCCGTTTGTGCCGCGTCTTTACGGATCCGATCTGGATCATGACGCACAGCGTTTCAATCACAAACACACCGCCGATGACAATCAGGGCAAGCACCTGATTCAGAATCAGCGCTCCCGCTGCCAGCGCTCCTCCAAGAGCGAGCGATCCGGTATCACCCATGAACACCTTGGCCGGCTTGACGTTGTAGTAAAGATATCCGATCAAGGAACCGATCAGAGATGCAAAAAAGGATACGGCACATGGTTTTTTCGCAAGCAGGGAAAGAATCAGAAATACCGCGAAGGAAAAGACCGAACACCCTGCCGCAAGTCCATCCATGCCGTCGGTCAGATTGACCGCGTTGGAACTGCCGGCAAACATGAACAGAATCAGCGCCGCGTAGAAAACACCCAGATAGACGCTGGTATTGGCAAACGGTATGCGCAGGGAAAGATCCGCACCGCTCAGCACATACAGAACATAGATAACAACTGCCAGTACAACCTGCATCGCGAATTTATAGCGCGGCAGAAGTCCGTCATTGTTTTTCCTTACGGCAATCAGCCAGTCATCGATGAACCCGATCGCCCCATAGCCGGCAAACGACAGAAGAAGGATCGCCGTATCCGCACGGAATCCGTAAATCATCTGGGACACCATCGTAATGATGATCGGAACAATGATGAACAGCAGCCCGCCCATGATCGGCGTCTTTGCTTTTTCCTTATATTCCTGCAGGCTGTACTCACTGACCGTCTGATTGAAGCTGAGCTTTTTCAGTCTGTCAATCAGTCCCGGCATCAGCAGGAATACGGCAATCAGTCCTGCCAGGAAAGAAATCATACAGTTAATCATAGAGAACTCCTGTGAAAACGGATAGATTATACACTACCCGTTCATTCAAACTCAACTTCAATATCCGTACCGCGCGAAATCAGGGTACCGGGCGGTATATTCTGCTCCACGACCTTTCCTTCCCCATGAAGACGGAAGCCGAACTGGGTCACCTGCCACATGGCCGTCACATCCTTACGGGTCCAGCCGGTCATATCCGGCATCACAAAGGAATTGGTATCCGTCAGCAGGAAGATCTTCTCTCCCCCGTCCACCAGCGTTCCTTCGGAAGGATACTGGTCAATGACGGCACTGCCGTTGCCAAGCACAACAACCGTTCCGTTGATTCCGGAAAGCTTCTCACCGGCATAGGTCAGTGTATGATTTGTAAGATTCGGCATTGCCCCGGCGGTCAGTACAACCTGTTCCTTTTCCTCATCCCCCTCTTCCGGTGTTTCCGGTGTTTCTTCCTCCTGGGTCTGTTCCTCCCCGCCTGCGATATTCGCAAAGCCCAGCCGCAGAGCGGTTTTTCTCATAAGGTTCTGAACAGGTTCGGTATGATAATGGGCATCATGATTGTAAGGCGCTTCAAAGCAGTAATAGATCGCCACCTTCGGATCATCCGCAGGCATCCCGCACATGAAGGAGGCAATGGTATAACCGGAAAGATACGATCCGTTGATCGCCACCTGCGTGGTTCCCGTCTTGCCGATGACTTCACATTCCGGAATACGGTAGTACTTCGCGGTTCCGTCATCATCATTGACGGTACGGTAGAGAATCCCCTGCAGCTGATGCGCGGTCTGTTCCGTGATCGGATTGCCGGTGACGCGGATCTCGGACTGATAAAGCAGTTTGTTGGTGTCATAGGAATCGCGGATCGATTCCACATAATACGGCCGTACCATCTGGCCGTCACCGAAGATTGCGGAATACGCCTGCAGCATCTGCAGCATCGTAACGGTTGAACCCTGTCCATAGGAAAGCGCCAGCTTGTCGCTCGGCCAGGTGAAGTTCAGAATTCCGGTTTCCTCCGGCATTCCGTCTGTCTTGACCGCCTTGAAAAATCCGAACGCCTTGAGATATTCCAGATGCTTTGCCGGAGTCAGAATTTCTGTCTGAATGGTCGCGGCAACGACATTGGAGGAATACATGAGTCCATGGTCATAGTCAATGATTCCGAACTTGTTTCCCGAGGCATTGGTAATCGGCATGCTGGAAGAATAGTCCACCCGGTGGGGATTCCGCTCATCGTCCCATTCATAGTAATACTCATTCGCGTCGAGTGTTTCTTCCCCGTCGTAGACTCCTTCGTTGATGGCCGCGCCCCAGGTAATGGATTTCAGAGTGGAACCCGGCTCATACGGAATCTGGGCACCATAGTTGTTGTAGTCCGTGATGTTGAGGGTATTAGGGTCAAAGCTTGGATACTGTCCCCAGCCGAGAATCTTTCCGGTATCCACCTCCATGACCGCTCCCCAGACGCGTTCCGCATGAAACTGGTTTTCTGTCATGAGAAAGGATTCTTCCAGCGCTTCCTGGATTTCCTGATCCAGCGTGGTATAGACATTGTTTCCGTTTGTCGCGGATTTTACATCTTCCTTCATTCCCGGAAGAATGTATCCGTTCTTGTCCGCCTGATAGACCCGGTAGCCGTCATCTCCCCGAAGATACGTATCGAGATACAGTTCCGTTCCCATTTTTCCGATAGTTGATCCGGTTTCATCCGACTGGGCGAATCCGATCAGATTCGAGGCGAACGTTCCCAGCGGATAGACACGCTGAATGCTGTCCGTGAATTCGATTCCCGGAAGACCGAGTGCCTCGATTTCCTTTTTTGTGGATTCCGAAAGATTGCGGCCCGCAGTTCCAAGCTCCGTCTGATATACATCCTGAGAAAGGAAGTTCAGAATCCGTTCCTTGTCGGTACGCAGAATTTTCGCAAGCTCGGAAGCGGTTTTTTCCTTGTCCTTGACGTAGGTGATCTGCCCTTCTACCGCAAGCCGGTTCTCATCAAGGATACAGATGATGTTGTAGGTACGGTTATCTTCGGAAATGATGGTATTGTTGCGGGTATAGATGTTGCCGCGCAGTGCTTTTGTCGTTTCCTTGATCGTATTGGCCGCGTCCGCGTAGGAATGCAGGTCCGTTCCGGATCGGTAATGCATCTTGTTGATTGCAACGAAAAAAACATTAGTAGCAAGCATTGCCATGACCACTAATGCCGATATGAAGATGTACAGAACGGAACGGGTTCCACGCTTTTTCATCGTGCCCTACTCTCCGTCCGTCTTGGTAATCGTAATAATGTTGTTCTGTTCCAGAGAAAGTCCATTGTCAGCAGCTATGGAATTCACACGCTCCCGGTTATTCAGGGTGTTGACCTCAACTGCCACAGCATCGTTCTGAACCTGAAGGGCGGAGATCTTCGCGGCAATTTCCTGTTTCTGAGAACTCAGAGAGTTGTTGTAGGTTCTTAGGAACAGTACGGATGCCAGATACGAAAGAACGGAAACGAAAAAGAAAATGGCTGTGAAAGTCGGAAGCCGCAGTGTCTTCTTCTTGTTCTTCTTAGCAGTTTTTGCCATGATCCTTCCCCTTGATTCTTTCAATCCCCCGCAGCTTGGCGCTGTGTGCTCTGTGGTTTTCTTCCATCTCCTTTTCTCCCGCCATTATAGGATGTCTGTTGACAAGTGAGAAGGAGGCCTGCTCCATTTGTGATTCCTTCAGCGGAAGCCGGGGATCCACAAATGGAGCAGAGGATAGAGTTTTAAAAGTTGTCTTTACCATCCGATCCTCAAGGGAATGGAAGGTAATGACAGCGCATCGTCCGCCTGTATTCAGAAGATCACAGGCTGACTTCAGTCCTTCCTCAAGCGCGTCCAGTTCATGATTGACTTCGATCCGCACTGCCTGGAAGGTCTGTTTTGCCGGATGTCCCTTTTTTCTCAGGATTTTTTCCGGCAGAGCCGAACGGATGGTATCCACCAGCTGTCCGGTTGTTTCAATCGGTCCGTCCTTTCTTCTTCGTTCGATCGCTCTTGCGATTCGTGCTGCATTCGGTTCTTCTCCATAGGTTCTGAGAATACGGACCAGATCCTCAAACGGATAATCATTCACTACCTCAAAGGCAGTCAGTGTTTCGCTCTGATCCATCCGCATGTCCAGCGGTGCATCAAAGCGATAGGAGAAGCCGCGTCCCGGGTCGTCAAACTGTGGGGAGCTGACCCCGAGATCCATCATGACGCCGTCCGCCTCTTCCACTCCGTATTCCGCCAGTTTCGAGCGGATATCACGGAAGTCCGAGTGAATCAGTGTGACACGGTCCGCAAAGTCCTTCAGCGTTTCTGAGGATTCCCTGATTGCTGTCTCGTCTTTGTCAAAGGCATAGAGATGACCGTTCTTCAGCCGCTTCAGCAGTTCCAGGGAATGTCCCCCTCTTCCAAGCGTGCAGTCCACATAAATACCGTCCGGCCTGACATTCAGAAGATCAATCGTCTCATACAGCAGTACACTTCTGTGTTCCATCAGCGAAGAAACTCCGTCAGAGATTCCGCCGCTTCCTCAAACGCTTCGTCGGTAATCTCGTTGTATGCGTCCCACTTTTCCTCAGCCCAGATTTCCACATGATCTCCTGCTCCGATCACAGCGCATTTCTTAGTGATTTCCGCTGCTTTGATCAGAGACTGGGGAAGCTGAATTCTCCCCTGGGAATCCGGAGAACATTCCATTGCCATGGAATGAAACATACGGGACAGCTGACGACCGGCTTTGTTCGTCATCGGAATGGCGCTCAGTTGTTCGGTCAGTTTCTCCCATTGCGCAGGCGTGTAGATCGTAAGACATCCGTCGAGATATCTTGTGACAACGAAAGCATCACCCAGTTCATCACGGAAGCGGGCCGGGATAATCAAGCGGTTTTTTCCGTCCAGGCTGTGCCTGTATTCCCCCATGAACATCCGAAACTCTCCACTTCCCTCCACTTCGTGACACTTTCTACCACAAAGATACCACAGAACTCGGGTATTGCAAGAAAAAAAAGAGAATCAGATTCATTTCTGTCCTCTTTATCTGTCAGATTTCTGAAAATTTTTTCGCGGACTCCCGGATTATCCGAAGGAATGCGGTTGCTGGCTCATGCGAGTCTGCAGATCATGAGATCCTCTTCTCCTCTGTCCTCAATGCGGATAAAGCCAAGGGAGCGGTACAAGCTTACCGCCGGATGATTCTCCTTCTGCACGGAAAGCGATGCCTGTTCATACCCATTCCGTTTCAGAGTCTGAAGCATCTCCTTCATCATGGCAGTACCGATCCCTCTGCCCCGGAATTCCGGCAGAAGAGAGATCGCAAAGGAAGGTGTTCTGTCATCCACATGGCCATAGTCATTCATGATTCTTGTCCATACCAGACCGACCACTTCGCCATCACACTCCGCCGCAAGGCAGTAATCTCCCTTCCGTTTTCCAAAGTCATCCGTATACACCCGCATCTCCGGCAGTTCCGTAATCTCTTCCTCAGGCGGTGTCATCCCTTCCGGAACAAAAACAGCGAGATACAGGAACTTCTTCAGAAGCGGATATTCATTTTCAGAAAGAACCCGGATTCGGCAGGGTTCCATGCACGCATATTTTTCAGTCACGGTTCACGCTCCTTTCAGACAGAATCCTTTTAATACCACAGAACCAACGGCAGAGAATGCCTGACCGTAAGGAAAGCAAAGTGAGAACTGTCTGTCCTGGATCTGACAGCCGTTTTATGCAGCATTCCTGCCGCCACCTTCACTCCCCGCTCAGGGCAGATCTTCCTCTTCAGAGCGCAGGAAAATGCCAGGCCATAATCTGTCATATTTCATTCTGCAGTCTTTTGGATTGCATAAAAAAAGCAGTATCCAATGATACTGCAGATTAAGCCTTTGCCTTTGCGCCGGTAGAACCGCACTTCGGGCATGCATGATGCGGCTGCTTGAAGGCACCGCATTCCGGGCACCGGACGAGTGTCGGAGTCGCGAGCTTGTAATGTGTGCGTCTCTTATCTCTTCTGGTCTTGGAATTTCTTCTCTGCTGTACTGCCATCTGCCTGACACCTCCTAATCCTGTCTAAATTCCTTGAGCTTCGCCAGGCGCGGATCGATCGCTTCCTTCCGGCTCTTCTCATATTCTTCTTCGCTGATCACCCTCCAGCCTTCCCCGCTTGGGTAATCCTCTTCGCTGGTTTCCGTAGCCTGAAGCGGAACCTCCATCATGATCGCATCGATCACTGCCGGCCGCAGATCCACTTCATCCCGTTCCGCCCAGCGGGCACTGTCATCCTCCGTTCCGTTAAAGGAATAGAGTTCCTGGCAGTCGGTTTCAAGAGGGACGCGGATTTCCTTATTGCTGATCGCATCCGGACACAGCATGGTACCGGTCACTGTAAACTCCGCATAAAACCGTTCCGTTCCTTCCAGCATACCTCTTCCGGACACATGGACATCCGTCACGGAATTGATGCGGCTGTTGCTGCGGAACACCTCCGGGTCAATTTGTACATCCTCGTCAATCACGACATGCGGATTGCGGATCAGTTCAGATAACGTCCAGATCACAGCTGTATCACCCTCTCGTCAGCGCTCATTATTATAGCAAAAGAGAACGCAAAATCAACTCTTTTTCACTTTGCCCGTCTGAGCGATCCAGTCCGCAATATCGGAATAGACGTTTCTTCTTCCGGTTTCGTTCAGAATTTCATGGCGCATGTGCGGATAACGTCTGTCAAAGATATCCGTATATCCCGCCGTTTTCAGCGTATTGATCGAATCCAGCCATCCCTTCTCTCCGCCGGTACACGGATCATCCTCCCCGGCGAAAAAAGCAATCGGCAGGTCCGGACGGCGGCAGCGGTACAGTGAAGTGTCATGCATCTGCTCCATTCCCTGAAGTTCATCAATATATCCATTGACCGTGAAGCCGAATCCGCTCAGTTCATCCCGCAGATAGTTTCTGACATTTTCCGAATTGTAGGAGATCCAGTCAACCGGAGTCTGGGCGTTTTTTATGGAACGGTTGAAATTCCCGGTTACCAGCTGATCCATGAGCCGGGAATGGCCCTTCGGTCCGCGCAGTACTCGGATCGCCTTGCCAACTCCGATGCCGGCTTTGCCGGCTTTCTGCCAGTTGGGAGCGCCGGAAAGAATCAATCCATCGATTTCCTTGTCATGCAGCTGCAGGAAACACCGGCAGATCATGGATCCCATGGAATGACCGAACAGAAATACCGGCACCTCCGGAAATTCCTTTTTTGCCTTGCGGACCGCTGAAACCGCGCTGTTGACCAGAAGGTCCCAGCCCTTTTTCCGTCCGAAGTATCCCTTCTCCTCGCTGTCTTCCCCGTGTCCGGGCAGATCATAGGTTATGACTCCGTAGCCCTGATCCGAAAGATATTCCGCAAAATCCTGATAGCGTCCGCTGTGCTCCGCCATGCCGTGAACAATCGCAACAACTCCGGCAGGATTCTTTTCCGGCCGGTAAATATGATAGGTAATCCTGCTCATATGATTCTGACTCCTTTATCTGTTCTTATTATATACTGAGGATTACACGGGAAAGGATGATCTATATGAAAGTCTGTGCATTTGCGGCGGAGTACAACCCCTTTCATGAGGGGCACCGGTATCATATCGAGGAGGCAAGAAGAAAAAGCGGATGCGATGTGATGATGGCGGT
>Ga0247608_10006164_pt1 | contig 12701 bp, 13 predicted proteins | sample 176DNAGHGlowgp2_FD_193490 | JGI IMG/M metagenome (GOLD analysis project Ga0247608, IMG submission 193490) | Sheep rumen microbial communities from Palmerston North, Manawatu-Wanganui, New Zealand - 1766 DNA GHGlow gp2 | ecosystem: Host-associated > Mammals > Digestive system > Stomach > Rumen ... | reverse complement strand
TCAGGCAGCAACAGACGGTATTCCTAACAATCTCATATATGATTATGCAAAGAAAGGCTATCTGATTGAGCAGGCTGACAATGCCAAGTTATCTAACGATGAAATCCTTGCGACATGTAAGATCCTATTATCCAGCAGGGCTTTTTCTAAAAAAGATATGGGTGATATCATAGATAAACTCATAAATTGCTGTGTCCCGGAGAAAAATCAGAAGCTTGTAACCGGAATCATGCGTAACGAAAGGTTCCATTATGTGGAATTGACAAATAAGCCTCAAGTACTGGAAAAGATGATGCCTCTTGCAGAAGCCATAAGTAATCAATTTATCATCGAATTTGATTACCAGGGAATACAGGGACATACTCCAAAACACCGAAGTGTAGAGCCGCTTGCCATCATGTTTTCTGACTTTTATTTCTACCTTGCAGGGCGGATAAGGAATATAGATAAAGAAACTGCCTTCGCAGATCCAAAAGATGCATATCCTACAATTTACCGTATGGATCGTATAAAGAAACTAAAGATTACTGATGAACATTTCTCAGTCCCTTACAAGAACAAGTTTGAAGAGGGAGAATACAGAAAGCGCATACAGTTCATGTTCACCGGGAAACTGAGAAAAGTGAAGTTCATTTATAGTGGTTATTCAGTAGAAGCAGTTTTAGACAGACTTCCGACAGCAAAAATCATAAATGAAGATGATGGGAAATATACTATTGAAGCAGAGGTATTCGGAGATGGAATTGATATGTGGCTTAGGAGCCAAGGTGATAATGTAATCGTGTTGTAAATGTGGAAGGTTAAGGAAATCGTTATGGAAGAGAATACTAAAGGTAGCATGAAGAAAACTATTGAAAAAAGACGGATTATTGATGAAAATCCGGAAAGAAAAGGATTACTTGGTGCGTTGAAGGTTAATGAACCTAAGATGATTGAAAAAGAGTATGAGGTAGAAATTTATGAAGAAGATAAAGCTATTGCTGATGTTGAGCTGAAAACTATCGAGCAAAATAAATTGTTATTTGGAACATCGGAAAATGATTAATGCTTTGATTGAAATAGTGAATTATATATCTGAGAAGAATGCCACGTTGGAAAACACAATTTCGTTGATGGCACGTAGTTCCAAAAAGAGAAGTTGAAAAAAAACAAATTCATTAAATCGATTTTGATCACATGTTTACAACTCATTAAAGGAAACTAACCATGACAAGGACGGCACAAGAATATAAGCATTTGCATACTGTTGATGCAGATGGAATAAAAGTTGAATATGAAGTGGAGTTGCCACAGATTACAAATGATTATGAAAGAATGCGTGCACAATTCTATGATGATTACCATATGACTTTAAATGAGCTTGAGCGTTTAACTAATCATGCTGAAGGTTTGGATTATGCATTGGCGGCATCTTCCGGTGTTATAGCTGGTTTAATCGATGTGTTTTTTGTGGGAGAATTAGGCATTTTTAAAGATGCGAGCGAAGCAGCAAAAAATGCTTTTCAAGTAGATAAAGGTCATGTTCACGAGAAAATGAATCGTTATATTGAATACTATGCTAAAGGGAAAGGATATGATGGGAGGAAAGGTCTGACAGGGGCTATAGAGTTCATGGAAAAAAAATACCCTGTACTTCAGGACAATGTGTGGAGTGGTAAGGGCATTTCTTCAACTAAAACACATCATTTGGATGATTTAGCACATCATCCAACATTATTGGGGTTGCTATCAGCAATTATGGTGCAATATCTGCGTTTGTCTACTTTTGCAGGTAAGGATGGAAAAGTGACATTTCTATTAGTTGAGACGGACAAAAAAGAATTAATTAAGATTTTTGCACCTGTAGTACTATCTGGATTTCTAAAATGGATTATATATATGGCAGAAAGGGAGGATGTTGTTGAAATTGATGATTTGCCAAAGCCTATTCAGATACTGATCCGTAAGATTCACTTAATACCGGTGATTATTCCACTTTTAAAGGTTGTTGACAATTGGTATGGCCACCTTGTAAGTGATATGGGAGGTAGTAAGAATACTCCAGGTGGGGGAACAGGTATAAGCGGTATTTTCCTATCCTTTTTTAAAGAAATATCAATGTTACCAGGTATAGATAAATCATCTTTACCACAAGTGCTTAATAATTTATATCAAGGAACAAAGAATTCCCCTTTGACAGATAAATTGGACTTAAGAACAGAAGTAACATTTTTAAAAAAACAGATGTTGCCTGTGATTATAAATGAGGTTTTGGTCAGAACTAGTTTTATGATTCATCATTTAATAAAAGAATTACAGACGAATGATATACAACATTTGCATTGGAATAGTGTCATACCGTTTTATAATCGGTCTATTGTGAGATTAATGACTATTTCAACAGGTACAATGGAGGCTATTGACATAGCTGATGCAGCAATTAGAGCCACTTTGAAGTCAGGAGGAACATTACCAGGATTTGCAATACAGTTTTGCTTGCGTATTAATTTTGTTGGCATCGGAAGATTTGGTATAGCTTGTGCAACAGATGTTGCGATGGGAATAAAAAAAGAAAGGTTAGAGTATGCTGCTGCTTCAGCAGAGGTAGCAATTGCAGCTGATCGAACGGATGAAGTGATAGATGAAATCAATTCAATAAAAAAGGCTACTGAAAAGAGAATCGAAGAATTGAAACAACAGACAAATGGTCTAGAAAATCTACAATTCTAATCTTATAAAATGAAGGAGCTAAAATCATGGCAGAGAAGATTGATTTATTGTCAGTTAATAGAGAAGAATTTACACTTGATGATGTTAAAGAGGCTATTGAGCAGATTTTTGTGAACCAGGTTGAGGATTTTTATTCACTTAAAGGCGAAAAATGGTATAAACATCTGTTAAATGCCGTTACGTTTGGTTCAGATAGAAAGAAAAAAATAATTAATGACATAAGGTCACTGAGCGCATTACAAGCGTTGTTCATGAAAGTGTACTGCGAAAATTATAAAGATCAGGATAAACAGTTGAATGATCTAGTTAGCTCTTTGATGAAAACAAACAATACTGTAAAAAAACTTTACATGAGTTGTGTTGTAGGAGTTAAACCACAGGCAAGATTAGATAGTCTGTCAGATGTTGATCAGAATATATTATTACAAATGATAGCATATTATAAATCTGAAAACGGAAAAGAAAGGGATTTTCAACAATATAGAGCATCCATTTCTAAAAATCTAGGAATAGGTTTGCCAGAAGGATCATTAGACCCTAAACAATTGGAAAAGGTAGCAGGAACAAGTGCTAAGGTTATATTTAGATGCTTGATGGAAATGCGATCTATAGATGCAACTGATACCCTACCAGGATATATTGAGGATGCCGTTGATGATCTTACTATATCTAATAATTCAAAACTATCCATTGAAAGTGAGGTTATTAGAGAGGTTGAGAGCTTTGGTTCAGATTATTTGCTGATAAAGTATTCGGATGATATTTCAGATAATATTGAAGACACTTTGAAAGATATGGATTTGGTTGATAAAGTCGCAGATATGGGTGTGGAAACAGAAGTAGCCGATAATTGTGAAATAGAAATCTCTGATGAGATTATCAATACCATTTTACAAATAAAACCTGATGAAACGAAAATATTTTCTAATAAAAGGATACATCTTAATACATTTATTAATTGTGAAGGAACCATAATATTTGATAGATGCATATTATACTATAATGAGAATGACTGCCTTGGAAAAATAATATTCGGTGTAAATGGGTCTATCGTCATACGCAACACTTTAGTTATATGTAGAGGATATTGTGATAAAGCATTCGTAACTAGTGATGGTAATTTGAAAATTCTTTTTGAGCGCTCAACCTTTGAGAATTGCTCTAATTTTCTTCATGCATGTTCAGCATCTGATTTTGTCATGACAAAGTGTATGTTACATAATTGTATTGGAGGTTTTATTGATATCATTTATTGTGAATCTAATGCTAAGATAATTAGTAATCATTTCATTGAAGATGCAATTATAGATTTTAATTTACAAAATGAAACATATAGCGATTCTGTTATTAGGATAACACATTGTCAAAATGACTCTACGGTTCTATTCGAAGGCAATACTATTCAGGAGACCTCTAGTTTTAAAATAAATTTCATAAAAAATCCTCATAGTTTTTGGCTTGTTTACTTCAATTCACCTGATTCAATCGTTAGAGAATGCACATTTAATGAAATCTCCTTTCCAATCAATGCAACTTGTTTTGTGAGATCAAAGTTTGAACGATGTGATCGGGGGATAAAAATTTCTTGGCACCGCACAATAGATTCCATTATAGAAGATTGTGTTTTCATTAATTGTACAAACGTAATCGAAGATGCTTTAAAAATTTCCAATTGTCTATTTGATTCATGCAGAGATCATTTAATTTCTGGAGGATTTGAAGGAGGACTAGGAATTGAGTATTCTCAATTTATAAATATTCAATGTACACATTTTAAAGAAAAAGCTTATGATTCAGCTTGTATAACGCTTTACCGTTCAGCAAAATCTAATCGTAAAAACTCCATCAGAAATTGTATTTTTGATGGAGCTAAGTTAGATAATAGATTTCTGATTATGGCGGATGGATATGAAAAGCCTAAAGGAACAGTTGGTGATATTCAAGATTGTATTTTTAAAAATTGCGCCACCAATCGACCTAGTAATAAGATAATCAAGGAATATATGTCTTATTTCAATTTGTTTAAGCAAGAGAAAACTGTTTTAGCAAATATTATTTCAAATTGTAGTGGATTAGATAATGTTAATAAAGAAAATGACACCAGCAGTGTAACAGATATAAAAAAAATATCGACTGGTGGGGATCCTATTGGCTCTTTGAGCACTGATAATTCAGATATAGGATGTCCAGCATCATTATATAATGATGCGTCGTCTTCCCTTTTTTAAAAGGAGTTTATGAAAAATGAGAAATACACTAATCAAATATATTGGGAAACGTATTGAATTTAAAGGGATTATTGTAGGAAGACCAAAAAATCATGAGAAGACAGGGCGAGAGTTTGATAGTAATATTCATGATTATCCAAAATATAGAAATAATGTGATAATCAATGGCACCGAACCGTTTGATGGCCCCATTTCGCCAATTGAATTCCCAGAATATGCTACCTGTATAAAAAATGTAGAAGGTATAAATGGGTTTGAAGATATAAGAGAAGACCATGTTAACCTGCAAGAAGATATAATGACATTGTGGTCATTGAACAAAGGCGATCAAGTGTTTTTGTCTGCTGTAGTAGCCGAATATCAAAAGAATAGTATGAAAGATTGCTGTTTAATTGATGTTGAACGATTATTGTAGAGGTTATAAAGAGAATGATATGAAGAACATTTGGTGAAAAGTATTTCTTAAATATTTCATGACGTGGTCTCATGATGGAGGATTGAAATTATGGCAACTAAGAATGGTGATATTTTAAATATAAAGCCTAACGAAAACGTGCCCTTTGGTTTTTACGGAAAGATAATCCGTACAGAGGATGTAGTTCGTAGTGGAGTTAAAGGAATCCTTGTCTGGGATGCACTTATTTTTAATGAAATTACGTTTCAAGAAAATATAACTCACAAAAAACATCACTATACACCTGCTGGTCGGATAATGAAGCTCGGCATGTTTTTGAACGGCTTGTCGAAGAGTTTAAAAAGAATGAAAGCTCTGAAAAAACTATCGTTCATAAGGAAAGCACAGTCGAATCACCGGCAGATGAAATCATCAAGTATAAGCATTTACTAGATGATGGTGTTATTACCATCGATGAATTCAATAAAAAGAAAGAAGAATTGCTTGATACATGACATCATAGGTACATCTGTAATGACTGCTCTGAGTTGTTATATCAACTCTGCAGATAATGACGCAAGATCGCGTAGCTATTGACCTCCTATTTAATAACAAAGCTGTCTTACGTCAATTTAGATTCTATGAACTGCAGAAGAAGAGAATTGTATAAGCGCATACTATACGGCAAGCCTCCACTTGGTATTGACCCTGGAATCATAATAAATCCCGACAATCCTTTTCGCACCGGCAGCGATAATTAGGCACTCAAATATGAAAGTGGTATCATCAACGTAGATACCATCTTCTGTTGTATGGGTGCCTTTTTTTCTCTGCTTCCCGGCAGCGTTTTATGGTATATGTCTCATATTCTCCGTCTTCATTCATAAATCTGAGGCGAAGAAGCACGATGGTACCATCTGCGTTATGCCTGCAGATAACATCAACTTCATCAATAATCCTGCTCATAAAAACTCCTAATTGTTTTTGGGGCTACATGCTAGAGGGACTCATATAGCTACGCCCTGAAGATTGCCGTTCAAATGCAGGATATAGTTAATGATCTCCTTGATGAAAGTGAAGAATTGGCTCGCAAAATGAAGTATGATTAAAAAAATCTTTCGGGATAAGTTGTACGTTAAACTACTTCAATTTGAAACTCAGTTTGGATATATCTTTCAATAACAGCTGTTTTTGGTACTTTTGCTGATATAAATCCGAGCTTAGGACATCTTAAAATAATGTTACAGGGAAAGGAACACCTTTACCTACACATAAGAAAACAACAGAGGCCAGGTGGTGCTGAGACGTTCCAGAGCTCAGCATTGTCTGGTCTCGCCTATTAATGAATAAGGGAATATAATAAAAGAGCACTTTGCAACACTTAACCGGCAGGAGATTTATCTGTGGCAAGAGAACTATCAGAAAAATAATTCATAGCATCCGGAGGTACACATGAGTAGATTAAAAGATTTGAGGACATATATCGACAAGGAACTTGCTAACATTACTGACTCAGACAAAAGGACTAGCGCAACAGCTCATCTTTACGGCGTATCACTTGCGGCAACAATTCTCGCAAAGAAGCGCGGACTTAATGAGGAACTGGCTGCCATGTCAGGAATGCTTCACGATCTTCATGCATATAAGAGTGGTTCCTATGATGACCACGCCCATCTCGGATCAGATCTGGCAAGAAAGGTTCTTGAAGAACTTGGCATCACTTCAAAAGAAGAAACAGATATCATTTGCTCTGCCATATACCATCACGATGATAAACTCGTGACAGATTCTCCAATGGATGAACTTCTAAAGGATGCAGATGTTATTGACCACTGTTTTAAAGATTCATCGAAGCCTGTAAAAGAAAAAGAGCAGAAAAGATATGACGCTCTCTGCAAAGAATTGGGGCTGTGATCATTTCATGGAATATATAGATGTATATACAAGGGATTCTTTTTTGTATGTTATTTACGTAAGTTATTAAAAAATCAAGGAAAATACTTAACTGCTCATCTATTTTGCATTGCTGGAAATGTGTAATTTTTTCATTATATGGGATTATAATTAAAGGCATAATATGCATATTAGTAATGCATATATGAGGAAGATTTTGTCGGAATATCGTTTGAAACATAAGGTTTTATACACTGGATTTAGCAGAGTGCAGCTTTTATTAAGGTATGCGTCCACTACTTACATATTCAACTTGTTTTTGTTCTGTGATAGAATATCAATAAATTAGATGAAAACCTTTTCTTTATAAGGCGTTCAGAAAGGAGGATGACATGGCTAAAATTAAATCTGTTCAAGACTTTAAGGATTATCTTAAGGAGAATAGAGATTTATTGCACAAAAATGCTGTTAGAATTGAAGACCTTCCTCCAGATGATGATTGGATTCTAGACGATGAGTGGGATGAAATATATAAGCAAGAGGTTTTGAAAAATGGGAAAGTATAACGTTGGTGAGGTGTGGTGGATTCACTTTCCTTATGGGGATAAGGATGTTGAAAAGAGAAGACCTGCTATAGTTGTAGATGATGAAAGATGGCAATGTTGGCTGTTTCCATATGTAAGAAGTACTGATGATAACAAGTCAAATGTTGATGCTTATGCAGAAGAGCTGCTTAAGGAACCAGTAAAGACTACTTATGTAACAGTGGCAAAGCATTGCAAATATTCAGTAAGTGACCAGGTTTATAAGATTTATAATCATAAACTCTATAAGGCATTGGTAGAGTCCGAATTGCTTCAGGTGACAGAAAATGATTCCAAATATAAATGGATGACTATAGAAGATTTGGAGTCAGATGAGGCAATTATGGAGAAAAATGATGATATAGTAGCATTTGTGAAGACCAAGTGTAAGTAATTGCTATAGAATTTTTCGATATTTAATGGGTAATGGACGTTTTCTTGGACTAAGTTACTATTCCCAGACTACGTCTATACTGAAGAGGACTCATTCCTCCAAGTACCATTTAACGCTTATTCGAGGGTCATAATATGCTACGACCTGTATCTGGTAAATACCAAAAACGACCGCATTACAAACCTTAGCGAGTATGGAATAAACACTTCTTTCGAAGAGCTTTGGTGTGATCATCTTCCTTGAAACTCTACATGGAACTTTCATAAGCTTTTATAAAAAAAGAATAAAAAATTATCTATTTACCGATTTTCTCAAAAAATGATAGTAAAATAATACTTAGGATTTAATCCTAAGTAAATTTTGCTTTTATTTATGAGGTGAGAGGTTATGGACCAGAAAAAAACTGTTACAAAGAAGAGTAAAAGCAGTGTAAGTGGAAAGCTCCTGGCTGTTCTTATTCCGATGGTTTCGGTTGCTATTATGATTATCATGCTGATAGTTGCGACACAGGCGAGAAAAATTATAGTAGAACTTGCGAAATCCAATCTTGAGGGCGAAGCAAATTATTATGCCCAGAAGATAAGCAGAGAGATTACAAATCTGACAGAATTCCTTGATGCAAATGCAGAAACTTTGCAGACTGTAAGATTTGATAGTGATAAGGCTATGGCAGATTATCTTACGCCGACTCTTACAAAGAGCTCATATATTCCCAATGGAATGTATGTTGCTACTTCGGATGGAGCCTGGATTGATCCTTCCGGATGGGAGCCTGAGCCGGGCTATGATGCCACAACCAGAGACTGGTATATCGAGGGCACAGGTCATACATCATTTGCTTTGGGAGAACCCTATGTAGATGAAAGTACCGGAGGAATGGTTGTATCATTTTCAAGGACAGTGAATATTCCCGATGGCAGAAGCGGAGTGGCTGCTGCGGATTATGCTCTTGACGGAATAGTTGAAGAGATTGGCAGCATCAAGCCCCTTAAAACCGGCGGTGCTATGCTCCTTAGTAATGATAAGATACTATCTTATTTCACTACTGAGTTTAACGGCTCCTCAGTTAATGAGCACGCAGATGATGTTTTTCTGAATGCTGCATATAACCTGGCAACTTCAGGAAGCGAGGAGGTAGCGGAGCTTAAGTCACAGAATGGTATGACTTATTATGTTGTTGCCAAGACAGTTCCGGGCACAGAGTGGAAGCTGATCACCTCTGTTTCAAAAAACGATGTATTGGCAGAACTTAACAGATTCCAGGTAGTTTGCATTATCATAATGCTTATAATGATAGTGATTATTTCACTTATTATGTTTAGGCTTATAACACTTATGGTTTCTAAGCCGGTTGGACTTCTTACGGAGAATATCACTAAAATTGCAGATGGAGATTTCACTGTTCAGATACCCTCCGGAGGAAATGACGAGATTGGTCTTATGAATAACAGCATGAAAGAGTTTGTCGATCAGATGCGAGGGACTCTTGGAGATATTCAGTCAGAGACTAATAAGCTGGCAACAGAAGCTGAAAACAGCAAAGATGCATCCGGTAAGCTCAATATAGAGGCTACTGAGCAGTCCTCAAATATGGGACAGATAAAGGATGCCATGGATGGAATGGCTGCGGCGGTTCAGGAACTTGCTGAAAATGCTACAGAGCTTGCCAATGAGGTTTCGGATTTGATGGAGCAGGGAAAGAGCACAGGAGAAACCGTCAGTGTCCTTGTTGAGAAAGCCAAGAATGGTCAAAGAGACATGGATCACGTCAAGGCAGGTATGGAATCTGTTGCAAATGCCATGACAGAGATGAATGAAGACGTTCAGGCTGTAGGTGTATCAGCAGAGAAGATAAATTCTATCATTGAGATGATTAGCTCTATTGCAGAGCAGACGAATCTGCTGTCACTCAATGCTTCAATAGAGGCAGCAAGAGCCGGTGAAGCAGGAAAAGGATTTGCGGTAGTTGCTACAGAGATAGGACAGCTTGCAAATAACAGTGCTGAGTCTACAACAGAGATCGCGGATATTATAAAGGATATTACTGCTCAGATACGTTCCCTTTCAGAAAAGTCGGAAGCGAATATGAAAGAGATAGAGAACAGTTCCGAAGCTGTTGATGTGGCAGGCAAGACCTTTGAGGAAATATTCGAAAATCTTGATATTACCAGTGCTACAGTCAGCGAAATGATTGATAAGATTGGCAATGTTGATACGATTGCAACTTCCGTTGCTGCTATATCTCAGGAGCAGAGCGCCAGCACGCAGGAAGTAACTGCAACCACTGATAATCTGGCAGCAAGCGCCAGAGAAGTCGCTAATGAAAGCCGGGGAGTAGATGAGAGCGCAACCACGGTATCCTCAGCAGCTGCGACAATAGAAGATTTTGTTAAGACCTTCAGAATTTGATTTTGAAATGATACAACACCACTAACACTAATGAGGGGGTATACAAATGATTGATATTCAATATCTTTTGTGGCTGCAGGAGATCAGAAATGCAACCGGCGGAATATTTGATGAGCTTTTTAATAACATCTCAAAATTGGCAGTAGATATTATGCCTTTCTTGCCATTTATTATTTTTTGGTGTGTAGATAAAAAATGGGGCTATCGTTTTATTGCGACCCTGGGAGTTGGTGAAGTAATAAATGGTATACTAAAGCTTACAGTTTGTGCATACCGCCCATGGATAAGGTCAGATTTGATCGAGCCTGCCGGAGATTCCAAGGTAGCAGCGACCGGTTATTCTTTTCCCAGCGGACACACAATGAGTGCGACATGTACCTATGGTACAGTATTTGCCTGGCAAAGGAAAAAACAATCCTGGATTGCAGTAATATGTGCAATAATGATAGTTTTGACCGGCTTTTCAAGGAATTTCCTTGGTGTACACACCCCGCAGGATGTCATTGTAGGCTTTACAGAAGCAGCGATAATAATCTGCTTAGTAGGTATTATTCAAAATAAAATAGACGGTGATGATAAAAAGCTGGATATACTGTCGATAATTGGTGTTATTGCTATTATCATAAGTCTAATTTATATAACTCAAAAGCCATATCCTATGGATTATGTGGACGGCGTTCTTCTCGTAAATCCTGATAAAATGATGAATGACAGCTTTAAGGCATTTGGTGCATTAATTGGTTTTATAGTCGGAAGCTATATCGAAAGACACTATATCAAATATGAAATTCCTGTCGGCGCAAAAAATCTTCCAATTCTGACATTTTTAGGATTTCTGATAGCTTTTGCCTGGAAGGAGTACTTTGCACCGGCAACAGTTGTTGCAGCCCTTGGCGGACATTGGGGGAATTTTGTTGCCCGCTGTATTTTATGGTTTTTTGTAGTTGCCATTTGGCCTGTCATAATACAAAGAAAATGCAAATAAAATAATGCGAGGAGAAATACCTAATGGAAAATACTATGTATCAGGTGTCGACACTTCAGGCGCTAATTCTTGGGTACAGCCGGACGGTGATAAATGTAGACGAACTAATTCAGCATGGTGATACCGGGCTGGGAACATTTGAGGATGTGAACGGTGAGATGATCGTCATGGATGGACACTGCTACAGGGCTGATCAATTCGGGAATGTAACAGAGGTTGATCCTTCGACGGGAATTCCATTTGCTGCTGTGGCCAGGCTCTATGGCAATCAGCAGTTTCAGCTTAATGACATGCCGAATGTTGCCTCAATTCAGACAGAACTGACAAGGAAGATCGAAGAGGTATTCGGGCTTAACAGTATGCATATTGTCAGGATTGACGGAGAGTTTGGGAAAATCGATGCCAGATCGGAGGGGCCTTACAGGTCGCACCATATCAGGCTGAAAGAGATTCTTTTCAACACGCAGCAATCGTTTCTTTTTGAGAATATCCGGGGATCTCTGGTGGGCGTATATTTTCCAGATTATATGGATGGAATAAATATGCCGGGATGGCATCTTCATTTCCTTTCCGAGGACAGAACGAAAGGCGGGCATGTTTTTGATGCAAGTATAATCAAAGGCGCAGCCAGAGTAGATAAGATTACCAGTATCCACATAAATCTTCCAAAAGAAGCGTCTTTTGATACCTATTCTCTTAAAGAGGATTTGGAAAGCGAGATAAAGTCCGTCGAGTAAAGTAAAAACATCAGATATTTCAAAATCAGTTTTTATAGCACTATAAACCAAAAAGGCCTCTCCCTCGCTGGAGAGGACTTCCTGACATTTAATGCTTTTTTATTTCATTTTGTGATGAAAAAGAACGATATAGTTGTCATCGTCTTTTTTCAGAAGAGCCGTTATGGAAGACTCACTCTCATGTGCCGTTCCAAATAAGGAATATCCCTGCTTTTCAAAGTAAGCAAGACCTTCATCGTAATTATCTACATTTGCACGCATTCCTAAATAGCCTTCCTTGAAACTGTCGGACGGGAAATGAGAACATACAAGATCTATACGTCTCTTCTTCTCGTTTTCAAGAACAGCATATTCCAGTTATTCTATCT
>Ga0247608_10006163_pt1 | contig 12702 bp, 16 predicted proteins | sample 176DNAGHGlowgp2_FD_193490 | JGI IMG/M metagenome (GOLD analysis project Ga0247608, IMG submission 193490) | Sheep rumen microbial communities from Palmerston North, Manawatu-Wanganui, New Zealand - 1766 DNA GHGlow gp2 | ecosystem: Host-associated > Mammals > Digestive system > Stomach > Rumen ... | reverse complement strand
AAAGCTAGTGGGTATATATATACAGAATTCCCGGCATTTTAATGCTTGCCAGTGTCATTGTGCACAAATCTCGCAATTCTGCGTCTCATCGCTTGCAAATTGAACCTTAGTGTGATATAATAAAAAGACGGAGGTGATATGTATGGCTCTTAAGCTTACATCAGAGCAGCAAAAAATTGATGTTCAGCTGCGTGCTGTAAACCGTAAACTGACAGCAACTGCTGCTGCGTTTGGCATGCAGTCTGAGCAGTACCGGTATCTAGAATCACTTGTTGCAAGTATCTATCAGGATCCCGGACAGACACGCAAAAACAAATCAGGAGTGACACAGATTGCAAGAAATCGCAAGAACGTGCTGACGTCTGCGTTTCCAGAAGAGCAGAAAATCATCGGCAAGATCATGCGTGTGCCATCGATCAAAGCGCAGAAGCAGCAGATCCTTGAATCATGGGCCAAGGATGAATCAGCACGACGGGCCGGCATCCGATACGAAAACGGGGACGAGGATATCACCGAGGAAAGCCCGGAGGATATCATCAGCCAGCTGTCCAGGCGTGAACAGCAGGACATTATTGCACAACGGATCGGCTTTTATAATGCCCTGCAGGATGCAATTGCGCAATCCCTCGACATGCTTTATGACAGATCAAGACGCAAGACCCGTGCACAATACCGTGCGATACAGCGTGTCCGTGAGCTCAGCCGTGGGCACTGGACAACAACAGATGACTTAACAAAAATGCTGACAACTCTGACCGACAGTCTGGGTCGTGCAGGGCAGAAGATCATGAGCAGTTACTACAAAAAAATCGGAGTTGATGTGTAATGTATCTGCATTGGACAACTGACAAGGACGGTCAGCCAGCTGTCCAGTACCGCATCTATACCGATGTGACAGAATGGGCGGAAAAAGAGCTGACCGGATGGAAAAAAACATACCGTGACAAATACCGCAGGAAATGGCTAAAAATCGGCTGTGGATTTGACATCGAAACAACTAAACTTGGTGATAGATCATACATGTATCACTGGCAGATGTCATACGGGCAATCAATCGTACTTGGACGCACATGGGACACATGTGTCAACGCATTTGAGCGCCTGCAGATGCTACTGGATGAAACAGCATCACATATCATCTGCTGGGTTGCAAATCTTGGTTATGAGTTTAGTTTTTTGCAACACCGACTGCCAATCAGCAAAGTATTTGCAAAATCAGAGCGGCATCCGATAAAGTGCAATGTAGGCCGCATCGAGCTACGTGACTGCCTTGCGCTATCCGGCATTGGCGGACTCAAGACACTTGCCAAAAACTATTGCAAGACCGCAAAGGCAGTCGGAGACATAGACTATAGCATCATCCGCAACAGTAAGACATACATGTCAGATCAGGAGATCGGCTACTGTATTGCTGATGTCGCGATCCTATCCGAGTGGTCCGATTATGTGCACAAGAGATGGTGCAATCGCAGCGGTCCCTGCAAGATCCCGCTGACAGTAACCGGTATTGTGCGTGACGCGATCCGTGATGCATGTGGTGATCATTTGCAGCAGGTGATCAGATCGGTAATAGCTCGGTATCCTCGGAGCGTCGAGGAGTATCAGCACTGGATGCAATGGGTGTTTCGTGGCGGTTTTACACATGCAAATATCTATCATGTGCTGGATGATATATCAGGTGTGATAGGCGCTGATTTTACGTCCAGCTACCCTGCTGTGATGCTGCACAGTGATCGGTACCCGGTCACGGAATTTTTGCCGGTGGAGATTGCGACGGACGGCCGCAGGATCACCGATAGCATCATACACAATATGGCTGTGATCATGACGGTGCGTCTGTATAATGTAAGATCAACGTCAATGCATGCCGTCGAATCTATACACAAAATACAGCAGATTGACGGGCAGGTCGTGGACAACGGGCGCCTGATCCGCTGCGATAATATGTTGGTATCAATTACAAACATTGACTATGATATCTACTGTATGTATTACGATTGGGATGCAATCGAGATCATACACGCAGAGGCTGCGTATACCGGTAAACTACCGGCATATGTGCTGCGACCTTTGATGGCTGCGTATCAAACTAAGCAGCACCTTAAGGCGCAGGGGTTTGACGGTACGCCAGAGTACCAAAATGCAAAGGGTATTGTCAACTCATACTACGGCTGCATGGTGCAGCGTCTGGTGTTTGATGATGTGGTATGGTCGCCTGACAAAGGCTGGGATACAGTCGATACCGTCAAAACATATCAAAAACTGATTGCCGGATCCATTCTGCTGCCGCAGTGGGGCATCTGGGTGACGGCTCTTGCAAGATTTGCGCTGCTATCCGTGGTGCACAGACTGGATCCCGATAAGCGGCATAACAACGTGATATACTGTGACACGGACAGTATATATATGCTGGATACGCCGGATAACCGTGATATCATCAAGCTGTATAATGGTGCTATGTACCGGATCAACAAAAAGTTGCCGGCTGAATTTGCAGACATCGGCGCATTTGACTGGATTGACGACGGCGCACACTACCGCTTTAAGACGCTTGGCGCTAAGCGGTACCTTAAGTATGATCCTGATACACAGCACATCCGTGTGACGGTCGCCGGTCTGCGGCTTGGCACGTTTGAGCAGTCAGTTATGACCGATAATGCTGATCCGGATGATGCAAGCACGATCACCGTGACGGTCGACGGCACTGACAAATATCTATCAATTGACGATATGTTTCGGGCTTTTGACCGCCATATCAGCGTCGACAGCAAGATCAGCCTTAAAAACTATGTGCGATATCATGATAAACCATATGATGACTGGGTCGAGGGTGAGCACATGCGGGAACTATCCGGCTGCACGCTGCATGATATCGGATTTGAGATGACAATGGCACAGTATTATGTATTTATGATACAAGATGTACACAGTGGGAGGTACTATTGATGTATATCAAGATCACAAGATATCAGCGATCTGTGATATACCTGCAATGGCTGCGCGGCATGACGTTGGATCAGCTGGGGCTGCAATATCATGTCCGCAAGTCAACGATCTGGTATATCATTAACAAAATAATCACCGGAAAATACAAGGAGGATGTTGACTATGTTAAGCTATCTGAGATACCCATCACAGACATTATGTGATGCTTGTAAGCCGCGCACAAACATCGGCTATGCAGCAGCACGATTTAATGAGATCGCAGGCAAGCATCTGCTGTCAGATTTGGGCACAGCGCCGGGTATAGATCCGCTGACTGTATCACATGATCCCGTGATTGGCGGCTGCATGATCTGGGAGTCATACGGAGGTCAGATGTTTGCGGCAATCGTTGAGCGTGTATGGCGCGAGCGTGGACGGCGTATCATTATCACATCAGAGCGGCACGGCAAGCAGGCAGCAATGGGGTATGTGCAACGCAATGACAACCGGCGCGGCAGCTGGGGCATGGGATCAGACTGGACGTACAAAGGCTGCATCGTAAATCCGGCATGCACGATTGACCGCGATGACATACCGTCAGATCCGGTGCGCTTCGGACAGCACGGTGATGCCGTGACCGTGCTGCAATACCTGCTGTGCTTGCATGGATTTGATGTTGAGATCGACGGCTATTTTGGTGCGCATACCCGCAATGAGCTTGGTAAGTACCAGCGTGATAACGGGCTGACGGTAGATCATGTGTGTGCCGGTGAGACGCTTGAGAGATTGGTGTATGGGGTATATATCATATGAGAGCGCACACAATCAAATACATTGATAATGATCCGGCTAACGGTATCCAGATCGACTGGCACATGATCCACAAGGCGCTGCTATCAATCGGTGATTGCCGACTGTATCCGGATCCGCTCAAAGCTGATCCAGCGCAGGTCGGCTACATCATTGATATGTCCGACCGGTCCCGCGGCAAAACGACGCAAAAGCTAGTGCTCGGACTGCTGCTGTACATGGCCTATGGTATCGACATGCAGATCATCAGGCAGTCAAAGAGGATGTGCGAGCCTAAGATGATCCGCGATATGTACCGCACCGTGCTGGATCTGGGTCTGATCCCGGAGATCACCGAGGGCCGCTGGAATAGTATTTTTTACCGTGGCAAACGCTGGTATCTGTGCCGTGTTGACGATGACGGTATGATAGTAGAGTCTGACAGTCAGCATTGCACGATATGTCACGGTCTGGATGAGTCTGATGACCTTAAGTCCACTTATAATGCGCCAAGGGGCGACATCATCTATTATGATGAGTTTATCAGCCGCGACTATGGGTATGATGATTTTGTGCGATTTACGGACATTTGCAAAACGATCATCCGTGATCGGCAGTCGCCGATCATCTACATGAGCGCAAACACGATTGACAAAAATTCTCCGTGGTTTGACGAGCTGGGCATCAGGCGCGATATTGAGAGCATGCACATGGGCGACAGCAAGCTGCTTGCAACTGATCTTGGTACACATATCTATATAGAGATCCTCGCACCGAGCACATCAAAGCAGCGGAGCAGAGTCAACCGCCGATTTTTTGGCTTTGCAAATCCGCGACTTAACAGCCTGTCAGGCCGCGGAGAGTGGGCAACGGATACATATCCGCACATCCCGTCGCACGGTGGCAACCCGCCGAGGATCATCAAAGGTAATGTGTATTTGCAATATCAGGGGCAGGATATCAGGTTGATGCTGGTAGATGATCCACGCATCGGCATATGTGTGCATGCCGTCCCAGGCAGGATCCACGACGACAGCATCATCATCACAGCCGGTGACGTAACGTCACCACGGCATGTATGGGGATTATGCAAAGGCACACCCCTGCAGCTGTGGTGGCAGCTGTATGATCAAAATCGATGGTATTATAGCAGCAACGGACTGGGATCCACGGTGCGAAGTTACGTCGGCTATGTGCATGATGTGTATGATATCAGACATAGGGGGTGATCAGAAGATGCGGACGATTGACGCAGATGCGCTTAAAGCAAGACTGCGCGGATGTATGATCTTAATGCCTAACGGAGAAAAATGCACGGCAGAACGAGCCATTGATACACAAGGAACAATCGCAGCCGAACCCGTGCGGCATGGGCGGTGGGTATACGATCACAATGGAATTGTGATTTGTACCGTGTGTCATTACCCTCGCCAGATAGGGGCAAAAGATGTCTGTGGCAAATGCGGCGCGAAAATGGACGGAGGTGCTGACAATGGCTGATTTGCTCGGCAATATCCTTGTCGGATATGCAGCGGCTGCATGGGATGCCGGTTATCGCTCCGAGGATCGCACAATGCTCGGTATGATTTTGGACGTATCAGATGATGATCTGGATACTATATGCAGTCTGCTGGCGGTATGGGAGGCCGATGCCGAATCTGATTGACTGTATAGGCCCTATCCTATGGCCGCGCCGATATCATTGGTATTTGCTGATAACCGTTGCAATGCCATCCTGATCTGTAGTATAATACAGGTACAGCAGGCGGATCAGACCGGCACACAAATCCGATAAAGGCGCGAGGAACCGACACGCTACAATGTAGGGGCTGTGGGTCATCAGATTGTAACAGCCCTGCCAAAAGTACGCGGCCTGCTGTAATGATATAAGCAGCATAGATATGCTGACTACAGATCGGAGGTATACTAATATGTTAAAAGTAAAACTGACAGAGCAGGCAACACTGCAAGGCTATCCGGGCGCCGAGTACCGGTATCACACTGATGAGGGAAGACAGTCAGCATGTGTGATCCGTGACAATTGGTATGCAGCGGATGCCGTAGACACTGACGGTAACAAGTACTATGTCATCTGGTCGATCAGACCGGGCTATGACGTCGAGACTGATGCCGATGAGTCATCAGCCTGTGACTGGGATCATCCAGATGAGATCATCCGCGCATCAGATCACAGACCAGTTGACGCAGTCATCGCGGATAATCTGGATGATCCATGTGACACTTGCAAGGTGATGATTATCGACTGCGTGCTGCACAGCTTGCAGGGTCGCATATACCACAGTCTGCGGATCGCTGTCGAGACTGATCAGATGTCCATCACCGCGCCGACCCGCCTGCCGTACAACGACGGCACCAAGGATGCGCTGATCGGTATGATCGGCACAGCGGATGAGTGGGTGATCGGCGCCTTTGCTGCTGGGCTGATCATGCACGATGGCGGAGCGTATGACATGCGCATGCTGTTGATCTGCTTTGACAGGATCAACATCATTGCCGACCGCACAATCAATCGTAAGCATCTGTCAGCGATCGCTGACAGGCTCAAATGAGGAGGTAATTACAATGGCATTTGGCAAAAATGATGCGTCCGCAAAGAGCAGACGCAAGAATCAGGATCGGCAGCAGACACAGATCTGTACAAGCTGGCTGCTCTGGTGCTTTGATCAGGAGGAGACCAAAGGCGGATACCTGCGGATGACCTGCAAGATGAGCAGCAAGGCAGCCGGAGACGATGACGGCTACGGCAATGGCGTCTATATAGACGTCATGGCAAGGATCCAGCCTGACAAGGACGGCAACATGACCGACATCCCGGAAGATGACTACAGTGGCGGCTGGATCATGGTGGACGGACGGATCCGTGCATCTGACTGGGTGTCCAAAGACGGCAAAAAGTCAGGCACAAAGCTGACGATCTGGGCATCAACAGTTAGGCATGGAGGTGATCGCCAATGACTGGTATACTGATCACCGTGCGTGACGCAAAGTGCTATAGCAAGGCCGTCGACATCCCTGACGGTGACACCAGACGGCAAAACGAGCGGATCCGGCAGCTGATCAACTGCAAATACTTTGATATTGTGTATATCAGCAGAGACTGCTGCATGTTTGTGGATGATGAGGGGATCAGTCAGTGCAAGGATCCAAACGCCTATGCGACACTGTTTGCACAGTATCCGTACCCGATCCTCGGTGACGCACTGATCGTCGGCGCGATTGGCGATGATATTACAGACATACCTGACAGATACATGGCAGCATTCCGGGCATTCCGGGACTGCTTCAGATAACAATGACCCCAGCGGTTTCCCGCTGGGGTCTTGTTTTATAGGATCACACCATCATGCAGCATGCTGATGACCGCCTGCTGCTCATCGGCGGTAGCACCGGGGATGTCACCGTGCACAGCGCTAAATGATGACCAGCCAGTGCCGATCAGATCGCCGATTGTGCAGCCGATGTCAGACGGTCGCCCGCGCAGTTCCTGACCGTGCGCAGGTTTTGACGGTGCCGGTCGGATGATTTGCAGTCTACATGTTAGATCACTGATTAGGGAGACACTGCCTGCAAAACTACCGGTCTGCTGCATGTGCTGCTGTGTTGACAGCAGGCTGACGGCGCCTGATGCAATGCCCAGAGGATTGCCGGTGACAGCACCCATTACGATACCTGACAGTGCAGACAGCTGCTGACCTGTGCCCTGATCATTGCCTGTGACTGGTAGTGTCACGGCTGCATTACCAGATGCAGTATACATATATGTGCATGCTCCGGTGCGATCATAGCAGCGCACATATGCGACGACATCACCTGACATTGCATCGCAAAGGTATGATACTGATAAGCGACCGCCAGTCACACGATCCGGGTCAATCTCGATCATGCCACAAAACGGCAGGTACAGACGCATCTGCGTGTATGGACTGTAATCAAGCGCCGATCCAAAATACTCCGGGATATCCAGAGTGCCAAGATCATAGCGTCCGACCTGACTGTCAGCAACAGCAGCTGTTGTCGGCGACAGATCAACACCCGCCATACGGATCACTGCAGACCCGCTGCTGCTCGGCAAGAGCTCAACGGGCAGGAAATGACTGGATACGATACCCTGCAGCGGATTAAATTTGTAGTTTTGCCACCGCTGCCATAGTGCATCTGATAGTGTGCCTGTGCCCCATAATGCATCAAGCACTGCACCGTACTGCGTCTGATTGACGATATACATATGCACACCGTTTGCGCCGAGTCCGTCAAGGATGCTGTACGGCGATGCCGGTACTGACGGTACGTCATTGGTGTCCGTATAAGTACCGGTTCCGCCCGCCGGCTCAGAATCGTCACCGTAATATCCCGGCTCAGGGATCGGCGGCTCTGGATCTGGTGCAAGATCCCCAAATACCCAGCCGGGCAGCAGCATAGCATATCCGGCGCCCGTTAACATATTATGGATGCAGTAGCCGATATAATCAGTACCATCATGCGTGCCGTGTATCAGCTGACAGATCGTGCCTTCCGGCGTCGCTGGATCCTCGCCTGCCGCAGACGTTGGGTCATTGTAGTATCCCATTACCATAGTATAAGCTGCCGACACAGGCGGCGTCTGGATCCCGTATTGTGGATAGAGTGTAAAATCAGGGCTTGATCCTGACGGACCGTTTTGCCATACAGCATTGGCCCAAAACTGGTACAAATTAAAGCCGCCGAGTGGGGAAAATGTGTTGCAGTAGGATAAGCCAAGTGTATATCCGCGCTCCGTCTCAATCACAGCGCTGCAGCTATCATTGTACCAATATGTGCCCACTGCAAATGTCTGCGGCAGATTGTAGGTGTAGCGGCTGCTGCTCTGATCATACTGAGTGCCATCATAATATGATGTGTTGATATTGCGGGCAGTGCCTAAGCCATCAGCAATGCCGTGCATGCTATAAAAATCATCAGGCTGCGCAGACAGCGTGCGCTGCTCAAAGCATGATTTGATTGTATCGCCCGAAAACCATACAAGCTGCCGGTCAGATCGCGGATCTGTGATACCGTCGGTGATCAAGTCAGTCAGCCCGGATGTGGGCGCACCGTAATACAGTATATGCACCGGCTGATCCATGTCGTCAGCGTATCCGGCGATCAGATCAGTAGCTGTCAGCAGCGTCGTGATAGCCGTGTCCATGTCGATCTCGGCGACCGGATACCAGCTGCGCACACCGTTGCGTGTCAAGTAGATGCCTGCCATTAGATCACCCCACTGTCAATAGTATGTGTGAGCTTGCACTGTAATGCATGTGCTGTCCGTCAATCACTGACGGTGTGCCTACGATCTTGTTGACGCATTGCGTGTACTGATACACGCGCTGCTGATCGTCCGGCAAATAACTATTTACAAGCCGGTATGACCGATCCGCAACTGCTGACAGCTGATATATTGCGTCCCGGTATGTCCAGAGCGGATCCAGCTGACACTGCAGCACAGATAGTCCGGTACGCTTGCGATCGCAGCTGATGATCTGATAATACCTACCAGCAACTGCGATGTAATTGTAAGCGGATGCATCTCCGGTGATCTCAAATGTCGGGCGCTGCATATACAGATCACCGCGCACAGTGCCGGCGACGGTGCGTGTGTCTGTGATGTATGGCTCTTTGTCGACGGTATGCGGATCACATGATACGTTATGCAATAGCATTGTCAGCATGATATCACCCCCAGACCGTAAGCAACCTGACGAACAAATGTGCAGACATAGTCGCGAAGCAGCTGTGCTCTGCGGAGATTGAGCTCAGACTCAGCCATCTGCTGCGATGTCGTCACACCGATATTGCCTTTGCGCGTAAGCACATGCTCTGTTGCCTGATCCAGTCCGGTCAGCGTGTATCCGTCAGCAGTCGCCGTCTGATCATTGTCAGATTGTGTCACTGTCTCAGTCTTTGCATTGGTGTATCTTGTAGTCTGTGTATCGGTCAGTGATGCTGGATCCCGCTGCGTGATCTGCTTGTCAGTCTGCACACCGTCACCGACGCTGTCAACACCTGCCTGATAGATCGTGCTTGTCTGTGTCTCAGAGCCGGTGTGCGATGTCTGCACCGATGTCTCACCAGAAGGTGTCATGGTCTGTGTGCGTTTGGCATCTCGCCTACCGTCTGCTGCATGCTCTATCATGTCATAATTTGATAGCGGATCATAATCTGCAGCCATCACATCAAGCATGCGTCCGAGATTGGCAGCAGTATCGTCACGGTATGCAGCCCATTGCGCGACAAATGCAGCGACGATCTGATCATCGGTCTCAGGTGATGCAGGATCAGCCAACAGATCTGTATACCACCATGTTGCATACCGGATCATCTGATCAATGATCGTTGTGTTGCTGATCGGATGCGTGCCCGCCGTGATTGCAAGCGTGATGCTTGGATCAGTCGACGTCCGGATCGCCGTCAGGATCACTCTCATCTGCAGCGTGTTGGGTCTCTTGTGCATCTTGATCACCTCCCTCTTGTGTACGCTTGAGATATGCACTATATGCAGAGCGCCATGGCTCGGCAAAGTCTACCGATAGCTGCAGGCCATAAATCCGATCCATGGCAGCGCACCACTTCTGGCGCTGCTTGAGCTTGTTAAGGGGGATCAGCCAACTGTAGATCTCCATGCCGTCGGTCTCGTCGACGCTGACCTGCGCGTGTTTGGATGTCTTGTGCGTGTCGATGCCGTTTTTGGTGTAGTATCTGCGGATCAGCACATCATGCAACTCGGACAGATACTGGATATAGGCTGCACGTTTTGGGTCTGTCACATCTATGCTGTATGTCTGTCCGTGCTGCATTGCAGTCAGCACAACCTCATCGCCGATCACACATGGACGTTTTCCGTCCATGATCTCGTCGATCATTGCATTAATTGCGACCTCGGATTTGCTGTCGGCTGCGCTGATGATTGGTGCGCATTTTGCCCAGCGGATCAGCGCGTCGATCGCGTCGTCAACATCCGACAGCGTCCGGCTGTAATAGGGGATATCCAGATCAGGCAGCCGGCTGGATGTATTGTAGCAGATGCACACGTCCTCGCCGTTTTTTCCGGTGATCACGTCGCCGGTGCTGCTCCACGTGATGCCCTCGACCTGATCGCCGTCACCGTACTGATCAAGATCACCATATCGGGACGGGTACGGCGCTATCAGGATCCTGCTGCCGTCATACTGGCTGACGATAGACCCTGCTGTTACCAGATACTTTTCCAGCCACTCCGGATCAAGAGTGGTGCCGTCAAATGATGCGGCTACGTCAATGCCGTCATACTCAAACATCAGACAGTTGCTGTCGATCATTTGACCTGCATATGAGATCTGACGGCTGCTGCAGTCACTGATCCAGTCTGTCAGCCATGCATAAGGTTTTGGCATTTTGATCACCTACCTATTGTGTTATAAAATTGCCCCGACGGATACCGCCGGGGCGTGCAGAAAGGGATGGGCAACAGACCGGATGGTCAGGGAGTCTCGATCGTAAATGCGACGATGGGATAGGTTGTGTCGATATTGGCGCCCACGAGTGTATGATGAAACTGATTGAGAAAATCAGCGATAGCTGTATACTGACTTGTAACCTTGCGCTTGTACGGCGACATGCCAAGTGCATACCGATCAAAGAGCAGGCCGACAACGCCCTGCTGTGTAAATGCACTGGTACCGATGCCGAGAGAGTCATCAGGATCTGCAGCGATCATCACACGGCTGACGGACGCAAAGTCAAAGTCAGTCGTGCCGGTACCGCCGTCATAGCCCTGCCAGCTGGTAGTAGTAGAGTATGTGCCGATTGCAAGATCATCCTTATTATAGGTGTTTGCACGGACTCGGAAGCGCGCTGCCTTGTCAAACTTATTAAGCAGGATCAGGTGACTGTATTCGCTGTCTGTAAATACCGGGACAGTGTGATCATTATACGCAGCGGTCATATTGATCAGATTGTCGCGAGTCTCAGCGATCGTCTGCAGCGCAAATGCCAAAAATGCAGCACTGCCCTGCCAATTGGCTGATGTGACTGATGTGTCACCGGTCTCGGTCTGATATCGTGCAAGTAGGTTGATCTTTGTCCTCGTGTTTGCAACGCTGATCGCAATAGCGTCTTGTGCCAGCATATGGCGGATAGACTGCAGCCCGAGCTGGATCGTATTGCGCACAGCAGCCTGGATGCCATTTACAATCGCCTGCATCTCAGCCTCGTTGCGGACTGCCTCATACATCTGATCAGTAGGCAGGCTGATCGGTGTTACGATCGGAATTGACTTACGGTATACCTTTGCGTGCGCTTTGAGGGGATAGTAACGATGATCATCGTCGGCATAGTCAACCTTGCCGGCAGCAGCGTTCTTGGCAAGATTCCACTTCGGATCATCCATGATGTTTGCAAGCTCAAAGTAAACGCGCTCGATAAATCCGCCCCATTCGCTGTCTTTGATCATAAAGTCATTCATGTCACCGGTATACGCTCTGGCGTTGACCTCGATCCGGCTGATGACACTGACAAGGGCATTGAAAAAGGACTCGGCCGTGGACTTGATCAGATCACCTGATACGGGATCCACGACGGCGGACCCGACGTCTGTGACCTCAAAGGACTTCAGGGCGCTGACCTCGGTACTGGGCACGGTCGTTCCGTCAGACAGCGTAAATGTCACGCCTGACATCTGAGCAGCTGCCGACTTGATGACGTCCTCGCCATTGATGATAATCATGTCGATCACACTCCTTGTTATAGTATAGGGTCACAGCCGTGCACTACCCACTATGCACGGCTGCTCAATCGGAGGTTTCTATGATAAGACCCTATAATCATTATATACTATATGTACAGCAATGTCAAGACAAAAGCAAATCTGTTCAATTTGCAAGCGATGAGATGCAGGATTGTGAGATTTGTGCACAATGACACTGGCAAGCATTAAAATGCCGGGAATTCTGTATATATATACCCGCTAGCTTT
>Ga0247608_10006159_pt1 | contig 12709 bp, 10 predicted proteins | sample 176DNAGHGlowgp2_FD_193490 | JGI IMG/M metagenome (GOLD analysis project Ga0247608, IMG submission 193490) | Sheep rumen microbial communities from Palmerston North, Manawatu-Wanganui, New Zealand - 1766 DNA GHGlow gp2 | ecosystem: Host-associated > Mammals > Digestive system > Stomach > Rumen ... | reverse complement strand
TGAGTCTAAGTGGTCTGTACTGAGTCAGAACACCTACTGTATCAACTCCCGAATTAATACAATTGCTTAATGGAAAGTCAATGATGCGGTACTTACCGCCAAATGAAACTGCTGGCTTGGCCATGTTTGCTGTAAGAACACCCAGTCTGCTTCCCTGGCCTCCTGCGAGCAACATAGCGATCATCTCTTTTTTTATCATGTTAAGACCTCGTTGTCATTTAAGAATGTAGCTCCAAAAAACTATTTTTTGGAAAAATCTTCATAAAATATTAATAAAATTATAGCACATTATATATTTTTAGTGAACGAAATAAGAAAAATATTCTACACTTTTGACATAAAACTTAACCGGTATTATATTTATATGAATAATCACTTTATTAATAAGAGGTAATAATTTATGTACAAAATAGATTACGAAAAGCCATGTCATGTTCACTTCATAGGAATAGGCGGAATATCCATGAGCGGACTGGCAGTTATTTTAAAGGACAGAGGATTTACAGTAACAGGATCAGACCGCAGCGAATCAGAATCCGTTATTTCATTGGAAAATGCCGGAATAAAAGTTTTCATCGGTCAGACTGCCAACAATATTGATGAAGCCGGGCAGATCGACTTTGTAGTTTACACTGCTGCAATTTCATCCGATAACCCGGAGCTTTTAAGAGCTAAAGAGCTGGGTATCCCCATGCTATCAAGGGCTGAGCTTCTTGGCCAGATCATGACTCATTATCATCTGCCGATCGCTGTTTCCGGAACTCACGGCAAAACAACGACTACTGCAATGGTTTCAAAGATACTCCTTGCTGCATCAATGGATCCTACAATCTCCATCGGCGGAAATTTAAAGGATATCGGCGGAAATGTAAGGATCGGAGCTTCAAAGTATTTCGTAACAGAAGCATGCGAATACACAAACAGCTTCCTTCACTTTTTCCCGGGGATTGGTATCATTCTCAACATAGATGCAGATCACCTCGATTTCTTTAAGGACCTGGATGACATAAGACATTCATTTAGAGAATTTGCAAGGCTTCTTCCCGCCGACGGCTACCTTGTTGTAAACAATGAGATTCCAAATCTGTCATATATAACAGAAGGCTTAAAATGCAATATCATAACTTACGGCTTTGATGAAACTGCCGATTACTATGCTACTGACATAACCTATGATGATTTTGGCAATGCTTCCTTCTATATTAATAGGAAAAATAAAGGCAAGTTTAAAGTAAGCCTGAAGGTTCCTGGAAAACACAATGTATCAAATGCTCTTGCAAGCTGCGCCTGCGCAGAATGTTTTGATATAGAAGAAGATCAGATCCTGCAGGGTCTTTCATCCTTTACAGGAACAGGCAGAAGATTCGAATACAAGGGAAATGTTGACGGGCTTACTATAATAGACGACTATGCACATCACCCGACAGAGATCAAGGCTACTCTTTCAACTGCAAAGAATTATCCTCATAAAACTCTGTGGTGCGTTTTCCAGCCCCACACATTTACAAGGACAAAGGCTCTTATGGATGAATTCGCCAATGCTCTGCTTTTAGCTGACAAGCTTATAATTGCCGACATTTATCCTGCAAGAGAGACCGATAATCTCGGTATTAGTTCAAGGACACTCAAGGAAAAAATCGAATCACTCGGTCACGAATGCTACTATTTTCCTTCTTTTGAAGAAATTGAAAAATTTCTTTTGCAAAATTGCACTAAGGATGACATGTTGATAACCATGGGTGCCGGAAACGTGGTAGACATCGCCAATGATTTGATTGGAAAATAATTTTCCACGATATCCACTTTTTTGCCCACAATATGACACAAATGTCCATGTGGATAACCACCACCGGGTATTACTTTTATACTAAAGCTAATACTTGGTGGTTTTTATCTTTTTGCATAACATAATCCACGTTATCCACACTGTCCACAAATTTTTACAATTTTTTTACATGCCCCAAAGCCTCTGATTTTATCGTCACTTTTCCCATTTTCATAAAAATTTTATAATGCTATAATTCAAATCGACAAAACGAAGAAGAGGATGTTTGCCATGAACATACGGCAACAAATGGGTGAAAAAAGGTTATGATGGGGAGAGTCGCTATCAATACAAATACTGACATTTCTACAACTATGCTTTCCAATATTTTTATAGATGAATATCTTGCAGACGCAAATGATGCACAGATAAAGGTATATCTTTATCTGCTCAGAATGATGTGCTCAGGTGACGCTACAAGTGTCTCCGATCTGGCTGATAAGTTCAATTACACAGAGAAGGATGTGGAAAGAGCACTCGCATATTGGGAAAAGCAGGGTCTCATCAGCCTTGAGCTTAGTTCAACAGGCCGTCTTACCGGCATACATATGCAGGATATCATTCCGAGAAAGGCTGCTTCCATCACATCACTTGACGGAGCAATGTCTCTTCCCAGATATTCTGTAGTCAAGAAGACAGAGAGCAAAAAGAAGAAGCATACTGATAATCCTCAGATGCTTTTCGTTGCTGAAGCATATTTTGGAAGAACGCTTAATACAAACGAGATCAAAACAATTTACTATATACAGGATGAACTTGAGTTTTCAGAAGATCTTATCGATTATCTTCTTCAGTACTGCGCAGATGCAGGCAAGAAGGATTTTGACTATGTAAGAAAAGTCGCTATTTCATGGCATGAAAAAGGCATTAAGAAGCCTGAAGAAGCCAGACTTGAGTCTTCATCACACAAAACAGCATATACTATCATGCGCGAACTTGGCATGACAACAGCTCCTACAAATGTAGAGCTCAGATACTTTAACAAATGGCAGAATGAATTTGGCTTCTCACTTCAGGTTATTCTTGAAGCATGCAGAAGAACCGTCCTTCAGACTCAGGTTAAAAGGATCCAGTATTGCGACGGTATCCTTCGCAAGTGGGCAAAGAGCGGAATCGTTACATTAGAAGATGTCAAGAAGGCTGATGCTACTTTCAGTAAGACAATGCAGGCAAGCACTTCTGACAAGAATTCCGTTAAAGTTACAAATCTTTTCAATCAGTTCCAGCAGAATGAATACAACATGGATGATATTGAGAAGAAACTTTTAGACAAACACTAATTTGAAAAAGGGGCAGAATTGTGGCTTTAACAAACACACAATATGATGAGATTATGCACGAGTATGAAATGACAAGAGCATTTCACCGTGATGATCTGGGAGGAAGAATAAAGTATGTAGAAGAGCATGTACCGGGGTTTCTCGAGCTTGAGCAATCCACCGGAAGCATAAGCGCCGAATTTGGAAGGCGTCTTCTTGCCGGTGAGAAGCTCAGTAAAGAGAAGCTCCACTCCATGCTCGAGGAAATCTCTGCTAAAAAGAAGGTTCTCCTTAGAGAGGCCGGTCTTCCCGAAAATTATCTGGAAATGGAATATGATTGTCCTATCTGCAAGGACACCGGTTATGTGGATAACGAAAAATGTTCCTGCTTCAGACAAAAGATAATAAATAAACTTTACTCTGAATCTAACATAAAGAAGCTGACAGAGAAGGCCAACTTTTCTCTTTTATCTGATGAATTCTACACCGGCGAAGATCTGGAACGTTTTCACGTAGCTGTTAAGACTTCAAAAGATTTTATTAATAATTTTGAAACTTCCTATCCAAACTTGTTCTTTTATGGTACAGTTGGTACGGGTAAATCGTTCCTGTCTGTTTGTGTTGCAAAAGAGATTCTGGAAAGGGGTTATTCAGTGCTGTATTTCAGCGCTGCCGGGCTCTTTACATTGATACAGACAAACAGTTTCGACTATAAAAAAAGCGAAGAACTCAGGACTCTTTATGATGATCTGTACAATACAGATCTTTTGATCATCGATGATCTTGGTACCGAAAATGTCACCAAGTCTTCGTCATCTGAGTTTTTTGCCATAATCAATGAGCGCCTTATTCGCAATAAGTCCACGCTTATAACAACAAATCTTTCTTTGGAGGGTATAAAATCCATTTATTCGGAGCGTATTTTTTCAAGGATATCAAGTTCCTATCATCTTTGTAAATTATCCGGTCCGGATATACGTGTGTTAAAAAAATTGCAGTACTGAAACGGAAAGTGAGGAATTCCCCTAATGCCAAGAAGAGAAGAAAAAAGAAACCTTCAAACCATTCCTGTAGGTTCACTGGGTATCATACCCTTAAAAGGATGCGAGCCTTTAGGTGATAAGGTAGACTACTACCTGGTTAAATGGAGAGAGGAACGTGAAAACGAACACAAAGGCAGTCTTGCTTTTACAGGTTATGAGCGTCCTTCTTATCTTTTGAAAGCCGAAGTACCAAGATTTGGTTCCGGTGAAGCAAAGGGAGTTATTCTTCAATCAGTCAGAGGTGATGACCTCTATATAATGGTAGATGTATGTAATTATTCACTTACATACTCACTCTTTGGAAAAGAAAACCATATGTCACCTGATGATCATTATCAGGATCTCAAACGTATCATCGCTGCTGTAGGCGGAAAAGCAAGAAGAATCACAGTTATCATGCCTTTCTTATACGAAAGCCGTCAGCACAAGCGTACTTCAAGAGAATCACTGGATTGCGCTATCGCACTTCAGGAACTTGTAAGCATGGGTGTAGATAACATTATCACATTCGATGCACACGATCCCAGAGTACAGAACGCTATTCCTCTCAATGGTTTTGAAACTGTTCGTACAACATATCAGTTTATAAAGGCACTCCTTAAAAACGTCGATGGTCTTAAGATCAACTCCGACAATATGATGATCATAAGCCCTGATGAAGGTGGTATGGGCAGAGCTATTTATCTTGCCAGTGTAATGGGTCTTGACGTAGGTATGTTCTACAAGCGCAGAGACTACACTACTGTAGTAAACGGCAGAAATCCTATCGTTTCACACGAGTTCCTCGGAACATCAGTTGAAGGCAAAGATGTTATCATCGTAGATGATATGATCTCATCAGGTGAAAGCCTTCTTGATGTTGCAAAGGCTCTTAAAGATAGAAAAGCTGCTCACATCTATGCTTTCTCAACATTTGGACTTTTCACAAACGGACTTGAGCTGTTTGATAAGGCATACGAGGAAGGAATTATCGACAGAATCCTTACTACCAACCTTATTTACCAGACACCTGAGCTCCTTTCCAGAGAATGGTACATCAGCACAGATATGAGTAAGTATATTGCTTACCTCATTGATACACTTAACCACGATGCTTCAATCAGTGATCTTCTTAATCCTGTTGAGCGTATCAACAGCATCATTGCAAGATACAATGCCGGTGAACTTGAGAAGAATTAATTGACTCAAATATGAATAAAACGGTTCTTTCCGCTTCATTTATAGAAGACGGAAAGAACCGTTTTTAATATCATAGGAAATTGCTTTCCTATGATAATTACTTTGATATTGAAATATCCAGCAAGGACTCTTTTCCTGAAGCTTACTCAGGAAGGTAGGTCACAAAGTGATTACCATTTCCTGAAAATAATGCTTCTGTATCTTTTCTTCCAAGCTTATATACCTGTCCTGTTGAAGGTTCAAGGAGTACGGTATTTAAGTCATTAAATCCAATGATCAAAAGACTATTTCCATCATTTAAGGTAGCCATAACTGGTATGTCCTGATTTACGTAATAGAGCATTGCGTCCATAGGACATCCCTCAAGCTCAAGGATCTTTGCAGAAGTAAGATTTTCATCAAGTATTTCCACAACAGATTTGCCCTGGTCAAGTAACGACTGCACATTAACGCTTATTCCCTTATGCTGGAAGATCAAGTCAAGGCATACAGCTGTTGAATTCTCAGCCGGCATGTTTTCCCACTCTGCTGCCAGATTTGTTATATACATGATCTGGTTGGATGTACTTAAGTTTCCTCTGTACCATACATAGTGGTCACTATCATCAACCACAACACCGGGTGCACTGTAACCGGCATTTACGGCATCAGCAGGATTATCATATACCCCGACAAGACCACCGAGTCCATATACATAATAATATGGATCATTTTCGAAATCTCTGTCGGTTGTGATGTTCACTTCTCTTGATCCCTCATACAATGTCATATTAGGAGTCTGAAGAATAAGGGATTTTTTCTTAATAGTGTTCTTTACACTGATCTCAACAATGTTCTTGTAACTATCTGTAGCAGCAACAGTAATATAATTACTACCCATCTGCTTGGCAAGTGTGCTCATGATCTGGTCATCGATCAGCTCTTCATAAGCTGCACTCTCCTCATTCCATCTTGCCCTTTTAAGCCTTATTACATTTTCATCAATCGATGCATCTGTTATAAGCACACCGTCAGGACTGTAGTTTTCCAGAATATTTCCCTCATTATCTACAATCCTTACACTGTACATTCCGTATACAGGATTTCCCATAAGATCGCTGTGTACATCTGACTCTCTGATAAGTCCGTATACCAGGTCTTCTCCCATAAATCCCAGTACTCTTATGAGGTCACCGGAATCTGCTGTAATATCCGACTCTGCTCTGGTAGTCAGATTCATTATCTTGACGCTCTTTTTGTCAGATTCCTGCCATGCTATTGCATTGCCGGAATCCGATGTACAATAGCCATCGTCAGAGAGATTCTCAATTACTTTTTGTGCGCTTCTGTCTTCAAAATCCACCATGAATATATCACCGTCCAGCATAGTATAAAGCTGGCCGTTTGCACCTACATACTGGATTTTTTTAGAATAAGCGATAACTATATCCTGATGAAGGCTCGAAGGAATAAAAGCTCTTTCCTCAATTGTATTTAACTGGGAATCATATCCGTAAGCCGCAATTCCCACCATTCCTTCGTGCTCGCCTCTGTTCATGTATCCCGTGACGGTAAACTCAACATTTCCAGCTTCGTCAACACTTAAAATATTGATGTCACTCTGGATCCAGTTAGTTCTCTCATCATCCGCATCATCAGATGAAAAGCCAAATACATAAGCAATCTTATTCTCAGTGCTGTTATATGCATACAATCTGCCTTCAGAGACAAATGCAAATGTATTTCCACCATCACTTTCCTTAAGTTCAACATCACTTTGCGTTATCCACAAATTGATCGCATTTTCAGTAATATCCGAGCTGTCTGCGCTAAAGATATAGTTCATTGTCCTGTCGAAATTAAGCAAATATATTCTGTCGGAGGTGTACCTGATCCTGTAGCTTTCCCGGATGTTATAGCTTTTTTCTTCATTATCATCCGTTTTCTGGATCACTCTGTAATTAAGGTCTATCGTAGCTGTCTGCGAATGAATATCTGTCAAAACAACACTAGGTTCTGTGTGACTTATGATATTCAAATCACCCCATGTAACCTGATCATAGCTGCTGTTTATGGTAACGTGACTGTATGATGTATTATCTCCTTCGGAATTGGACTCCAGATACTTGGAGAGTTCGTCAGATGACGCATTCTTATCAAAAGTCATGTTCACAAAATTTAAGACAAATCCAACTATTTCATTAAGATGGAACTGCTCTCCATCCTCTGCCCATACTACTCTTGTATAGTACCTTACAGTTTTCTCATTCATATCTGCCAGGATCACAAGCATGTATTCCTGATTGGATTCGATCAGATCCTTTATCTGAAAGCTACCGGTTATCATATTTTCATTTTGGGAATAATCCGTAATCTCTGAATTTTCAACCAGTGAATTACCCGATACCTGCCTTATTTCAAATCTCAGATTTGATACTGCAGTACCATAGGTATTCATCGAAAAGCTAACACTTCTGCTCTTATCAACCGGCAAAACGCCGCCTCTCATGTGACTTACATCCATTTCGGCTGCATATCCGTGAAGAGTGTTTATTTTTCTCTGTCCTGCCTCAAATGTGATCGTCGGAAAGGTTGCATCACTCATCTGGGCTGTCATATCAACGGTTTCAACGTTAGTGAAATGCCCTATCAATATAACAGCTATGATAAACACCAAAAGTGTATATGCTATTTTTATTAAATTTTTAACCATAATTTTGTATAATCCTATATCTGAATTTCAATTGACTTATTACCTTCATCGAGGTAATATTTTTCTAACTTAACAATTCGCGTTTCAGCGCAATCGTGCGCAGATTGAGGGAATTATGAACCCTATTCTTTACCGCAAACGTCTAATACCGAATGAATGTATTCTTCTTAAGGACGATCAAATTCTAAAGTGTGACGAAAACACAATCGTCACCTCCTGGAAAGCAATTCATCCCAGGTCTGATCTGTCCCACGGTTATTCCTGCTATTATTTAAAAAGAGGATACAAGATCAGCAAGTTTTATCGTCATGACTCATCCCTGATGTACTGGTACTGCGACATAGTAGATTATCAGCAAGGTCCGGAGGAGAATTCTCTTCTTGTACTTGACCTTCTGGCAGATGTCGTAATATATCCTGACGGAAAAATACGCATTCTCGATCTGGATGAGTTATCCGAAGCATTTGAAAAGCGCCTGATAACCGAAAAGCAGCTTAAAAAAGCACTTTTAAACCTTAATGATCTCTTAGATGCCTTATATGAAAACAGCATCTCTGCTTTAGAAGCTCCTATCATCAAAGCCATATCGCAGACAGATGATCAATAAAATACATGACCTCCTATATTAATTCCGGTAAGACCCGGTATAGGAGTTCTAAAGTATACACAGTTACCTACATTAGTTTGTCCGCTCATGGCTGCATCTGCTGCCTGATAGCATGCTTCTGTTGCGCTTCCGTTTGCAAGCGCAAGTGCCAGTCTTCCACTTCCTACAGGTGAAAACTGTCCTGACTGATAAATAACTCCAACTACTGTATCAGGATATACTGAGCTTAAAACTCTGTTTATAACTACTGCGCCGACTGCAACTTTACCTTCATAAGGTTCTGCGCCCGCTTCGCAGTATATAAGATTAGCAAGAAGTTCTCTGTCTCCTTCTGCAAACTGAACTTCGCCAATACTTCTCCAGGACGAACTCTTTGCCAGCTTGGATAATCTGATTTCTTCAGCAAGCTTTGCCTCAAGTTTTTTTACATCATCATTTTGCGATTCAACCTGAGACTCATATTCTTTTGCCTGCGCTTCAATATTCTTTGCTTCCTCTTCAGCTGAGGAAATATTCTTTTTATACTGGCTGATGCTTCCGCTTGTTTGATTTACAAGTCCGGAAACTCTGCTCTGCTCCGCTTCAACTTCGGCTTTTGCAGTGTCCAGTTCTTCCTTCTGCGACTTAAGCAGATTCTCCTTTGCCTCTACATCTTCGCAGGTCTGCTCGTATGCAAGAAGCATCTTTCTATCATAACCGGAGAGCGCAGCTATATAATTACTCTGATTAAGAAAATCCGCAAAGCTTCCAACATCAAGAAGCATGTCCATGAGCATAAAGCTCTGTTTTTCATAAATAAACTGAACACGCTTTTTCATGGCAGCATACTGATCGTCTTTTGTTTTTATCGCTTCCTTCAGTTCTTCCTGGGTGCTGTAAATCTCATTTTCCTTAACATCTATCTTATCTTCAAGACTGGACAGATTGTCGCTTACTTCAGTAAGCTGGTCATTAAGATTATCCAGTTTATTTTCCAGCTCGCTCTTTTCCTGGTTAAGGTTTGTTATATCATCTTTTTTGTCATCCAGCTCATCCTGCTTCTTTTCGAGCTGATCCTTTGTTTCCGAAAGCTTTTCTTTAGCTTCTTCAAGAGCTTTTCTGGTGGCTTCTGTAGCATGAACCTTAATATCTGACTTACCGATACAAAAAGCCAGTACGGCAAGAACCATAAGGCATCCGGAAGTTCTACCCAAAAACTTTTTCACTAAATACCCCCGTTGACCGCACAGACCAATATCTTTTGAAATTTGGTCCACGCCTCCTTTTATGAATTATATTTCTATATGAATATTTTTGCCGCTTCTTTTGTAGGGATAATACTCAACGCCCGCAGCGTCAAACATTTTCTTGGACGCTCTTGTCGCAGCTGAAGCGCTATACTTGTCACTGTCGTAAACAACAGTCCTTATACCCGCCTGAATTATTGCTTTCGCACATTCATTGCAGGGGAAAAGTGACACATAGAGTTTTGCTCCCTCAAGGCTTCCGCCTCTGTAATTTAATATTGCATTCAGTTCGCTGTGAGTAACAAATGGATATTTTGTAGAAAGTTCATCCTCGCCATCTCTCTCCCAGGGAAAAAGATTGTCGTCACATCCTGTAGGGAAACCGTTATATCCCATAGACAAAATCTTGTTGTCATTACTTACAATACAGGTTCCAACCTGAGTATTGGGGTCCTTTGAACGCATAGCAGCAAGCTTTGCCACTCCCATGAAATACTCATCCCAGGATATATAGTCCTCTCTTTTCATACCTACCTCCCTTGTAAACTACTCCATGTCAGCTATCTCAGAAATCCTTCTGGAATGTTTCTCAAGTCCTGAAAAAGGTGTATCCAAAAATGTATCTACAATATCAATTGCCATATCAGGTCCTATGAGGCCACCTCCCATTGCAAGTACATTAGCATCATTGTGCTCTCTTGTAAGTCTTGCTGAATGAGGTTCACTGCAAAGCGCACATCTTATTCCTTTAACCTTGTTGGCAACGATTGAAATGCCTATTCCGGTAGTGCAGATCACAATTCCTTTCTCGCACTCACCATTTGCAACCGCCTCAGCTGCTGCCTTTCCAAAGATGGGATAATCACAGGAATTTTCGTCGTATGTTCCAAAATCCTTATATTCAATTCCTCTCTCTTCAAGATGTTTGATCACAACCTGCTTAAGCGCAAATCCGCCATGATCACTTCCAAGTGCTATCATTTTTTCTTACCTCCCTAAATCTATAACCTGATGTCCTGCTGCCTTTAAGAGCCTGTTCATAATAGCCTGCCCGACTCCCGTATCATTAAAGGCCTCTGAATAAATGACACTTACATTCTCATCATCAAATTCTCTTAAAATGCTGAAAAGATTTCTTGCTATTTCGTCCTCATCATCACGATTTCCCGCAATTTTGACTACGTCTGCCTTGTAAAAGGAAGCAGATTCTGTTGTTGCGATCACGCCTGTTTTTTCACTTCCGGGCTCAAGTTCTGTTATCTTTTCATTAATATATGATATTACTTCTTCCTGCTTTCCTTCAACTATTTTTAGATTTCCCTTAGGTGCATAATGTCTGTACTTCATTCCGGGAGCTTTGGGTGCTTCCTTTGAATTGGAATCCAGAATAGTTTTATCAACTCTTACTTCTTCTACGATTGCCTGAAGATTTTCCCTTGTTATATAGCCGGGTCTAAGGATCATCGGAGGTGAAACTGTAAGATCTATGATGGTAGATTCAAGTCCTATCCCAACTTTTCCTCCATCAATTATCATCTGTACTTTTCCGTCAAGATCCTCTATGCAATACTTTGCTTCCGTAGGGCTTGGTCTTCCTGAAATATTTGCACTTGGAGCCGCTATATATCCACCTGACTGTCTTATAAATTCTGCTGCAATCCTGTTACTGGGCATTCTTACTGCAACTGTATCAAGTCCGCCGGTAGTCTCGTAAGGAACGCAGTCTGCCTTATCCATGATCATCGTAAGGGGACCCGGCCAATACTTTTCTGCGAGCTTATACGCCTCCGCAGGAATGCTTTTTACAATTTTTCCAAGGTGCTCCATGTCAGCTATATGAACGATCAGCGGATTGTCCGACGGTCTTCCCTTTGCTGCATAGATTTTCTTGGATGACTCTGGATTAAGAGCATCTCCGCCAAGTCCATACACTGTTTCCGTAGGGAAAGCAACCAGTCCGCCTTTCTTTATTATCTCTCCGGCTTCTTTTAAATACTCCTTTGCTTTATCATCTATTTGATCTTCTTCAATACTTACTACTTTTGTATCCATAATAACCTCTTAATTTGCCATATATGCAGCAATAACATCCCAAATATCAGCAGTCTCAAAACCAAGTGCCCATTCTGCCACACCTGCGATCTGAGCTGTCTGCATAACACTGAGTTTTGCCTCAATAGATCTGGCTTCTTCATTCCATAGCTGACAAAGATTACCATCTTCATTGGTGTACTCGCCGTAATACTGGCAGGTAGCATCATCCCATGTCATCTCTACGCCATACTTATCAATAATATTCTGTGCTCCCTGCATATGAAGAGCTTTGCTAGTTACCTCTCCACCTTGTGTAGTCCACAATCTGGTGTAGAAAGGAATTGCATTTATTATCTTAGATGCACTTACTTTTTCAAGCGTATCATTTATTCCATTAGTAACATAATCTATAGAAGCAACTGATCCTGCTTCTTCGGATCCAGCATAATGCTCATCATATCCCATTATTATGACATAGTCACAAACAATGCCCTGCTCAGCAAGATCATAATGATCATTAAAATCCATCGGAACATAGTTATCCACAGATAAAACAATTCCGTTTGCTCTGCATGATACTGACAACTCTCTTATAAACTCAATATAAGATCTTGAGTATGATTCAGATATCTGCTCAAAATCCACATTTATTCCATCAAGGCTATAAGTGGAAGCCATCTCCATGAGGCTGCTTACAAGCTTTTGTCTTGATGCTGCATGGCTCAAAACAGCTTCTGTATCGCCATCTCCATTACCATTGAAATTGTCTACAACTGCCCACACCTGAATATTTGATGCATGGCAGGTTGTTACATATTCGCTGTTAGCGTAGCTTGTAATACTT
>Ga0247608_10006154_pt1 | contig 12715 bp, 11 predicted proteins | sample 176DNAGHGlowgp2_FD_193490 | JGI IMG/M metagenome (GOLD analysis project Ga0247608, IMG submission 193490) | Sheep rumen microbial communities from Palmerston North, Manawatu-Wanganui, New Zealand - 1766 DNA GHGlow gp2 | ecosystem: Host-associated > Mammals > Digestive system > Stomach > Rumen ... | reverse complement strand
TGTTCCAAGTCGTGGGTAATCTGATTTGCATTGACGAAGTGACAGTTCATACGCCGGGCCACATCGATGGGAGCCTGTCGATATAGGCCGTGAGTATCGATGAGCGAGTCGCCCTCAACCATCTTCACACCGTCCTTAAAGGTCTGCGTGCGAAGCTTTTCATCATCATCGTTCTCTGGTGCATTCACGAAGAAATTACGTCGCACAACGCAATTCATCAGCACGGGGATACCACCATGCTCACGCGTCTCACGGACAAACTTGGCAAGGTTGTAGTCGAATGTAGACCCCGGGTCAGTATGACGGTCGGCTTTGGGTTTTTCGTCGTTATGGCCAAACTGAATAATAACGTAGTCGCCGGGCTTCATTTTCTGGAGAACCTTGTCCCAACGGCCTTCGTCGATGAAGCTTTTGGAACTGCGACCGTTCACGGCATGATTGTCTACAAGGATATTGTCATCAAAATAAGCCTGAAGAGCCATCGCCCAACCACGTTCCTGCTTACCACCAGAAATACTCTTATTGGCAGCCGTTGAGTCGCCTATGACAAAAATTGTTGTAGTTTTGTCTGGCATAGCTGCCACAAAAAGCATCAATACCCAAAGAATAACGGATATTAACTTAATTTGTTTCATATAAGATTAGGAATGGATTAGACAATCATCTTGATTAGTTCCTCAGATGTGACAAGCGATTGCTCACCAGTCTGCATATTCTTCAGGGTCAGTTTTCCTGCATTTATCTCATTCTCACCAGCCAAAGCGACAAAAGGAATCTCCTTGGCATTGGCATACGACATCTGCTTCTTCATCTTTGCCGCATCAGGGAAGATCTCAGTACGGATGCCTGCTGCACGAGCCTGTGCCACGAATGGCAGACAATATGCCGTTTCCTTTTCACCGAAATTGATAAAGAGCAGTTGTGTACCGACGACAGCATCCTTAGGATAGCAGTCAAGGGCATTCAGTACATCGAAAATACGGTCAATACCGAAGCTGATGCCAACGCCCGAGATTCCCGGCATGCCGAAGATGCCTGTCAGGTTATCATAGCGGCCACCACCGAGGATGGAGCCTATCTGAACATCAAGGGCTTTCACCTCAAAGATAGCACCAGTATAGTAGTTCAAACCGCGAGCCAAGGTCAAGTCAAGCTGAATCTCATTCTTCAGCGTTTCCAAGTTACTCAGAGTACTCAGGATAAATCTGATTTCCTCAACACCTTTCATGCCCACCTCACTGTCCTTGAGCACAGAGGCAATGACTTTGAGCTTTTCATCATTGCTGCCTTCAAGCGAGATGATAGGCTGAAGTTTTTCTATCTGATCGTCAGACAGGCCCTTTTCACGAAGTTCTGCATTCACATTGTCAAGGCCGATCTTGTCGAGTTTGTCAATGGCAACTGTAATGTCCACAATCTTATCTGCTGCCCCGATGACTTCGGCAATACCGCTAAGAATCTTACGATTGTTGATTTTAATCAGCACGCGGACACCGAAACGGGTAAAGACGGTATCAACGATCTGCATCAGTTCGACCTCATTAAGCAAGGAGTCTGAGCCCACGATGTCACCGTCGAATTGCCAGAACTCGCGATAACGGCCTTTCTGTGGACGGTCAGCACGCCACACTGGCTGCATCTGATAACGTTTAAAAGGCAACTGAAGCTCTTCTCTATGCATCACCACATAACGGGCAAAGGGCACCGTCAAATCATAGCGCAAGCCCTTTTCGCAGAGCTTGGCTGCCAAATGGAGGCTGTTGCGCTCTGACAGTTCCTCATCGCTCACTTTCTGAAGATAGTCACCGCTATTCAATACCTTGAAGAGCAGTTTGTCACCCTCCTCGCCGTATTTCCCCATCAACGTGCCAAGCGTCTCCATCGCTGGGGTCTCTATCTGCTGGAAGCCATAGAGCTGGTATGCCTGTTTGATTGTGTCGAAGATATAGTTGCGCTTGGCCATCTCCATGGGAGAGAAGTCGCGCGTTCCCTTAGGTATACTTGGTTTCTGTGCCATTACTTACGAACAATTGTCTGGTCACGGTCTGGACCGATACTGATAATCTTAATAGGTGTCTCAAGTTGTTCCTCCAGGAACTTGATATAGTTCTTGAATGCCTGTGGGAACTGGTCTTCGGAAGTGAACCTCGTCATATCGGTCTTCCAGCCGGGCAACTCCTGATAAACAGGCTCAATACCTTCTTCTATATTATAGGGGAAGTAGTCTATCTCCTGGCCATTCTGCTTATAGGCGACACAAGCCTTAATGGTGTCGAAACCATCGAGCACATCACTCTTCATCATGATGAGCTGAGTAACACCATTGACCATAATAGAATACTTCAGTGCCACGAGGTCAATCCATCCGCAACGACGCTCACGACCCGTCACAGCCCCATACTCGTGACCCAAGTCACGAATCTTCTTGCCTGTTTCGTCAAACAACTCTGTTGGGAAGGGACCCGCACCAACACGGGTGCAATAAGCTTTCATGATACCATAGACCTCACCAATCTTGTTGGGGCCGATGCCCAACCCTGTGCAAGCTCCAGCACAGATCGTATTGGAAGAAGTCACAAAGGGATAACTACCAAAATCAACGTCAAGCATCGTGCCCTGGGCACCCTCACAAAGGACACTCTTACCACTCTTCAGGATGTGGTTAATCTCATGCTCCGAGTCGACGATGGGGAACTGGCGCAGGTAGTCGACGCCCTCCAGCCACTTCTTCTCGACCTCTGTGATATCGTATTCAAAGTTAAGGGACTTCAGAATCGCCTCGTGACGCGCCTTAGCCTTGGCATATTTCTCCTCGAAGTTCTCAAGAATATCACCTACACGCAGACCGTTACGGCTGATTTTATCAGTATATGTCGGGCCGATGCCTTTACCAGTGGTACCTACCTTGTTCTTTCCTTTCTGAGCCTCATAGGCGGCATCGAGCACACGATGAGTAGGCATGATGAGATGAGCCTTCTTGGAGATGTGCAGACGTGCGTGCAAGTCGTGACCACTGGCTTCAAGAGCCTTAGCCTCATCCATAAACAAATCTGGAGCCAGCACCACACCATTACCAATGATATTCACCTTCCCACCTTGGAAGATACCAGAGGGAATGGAACGCAGCACATACTTCTGACCTTCAAACTCAAGGGTATGGCCGGCATTAGGCCCCCCCTGGAATCGAGCTATCACATCATAATTCGGGGTCAGCACATCGACCACCTTACCTTTTCCTTCATCGCCCCACTGTAAGCCAAGCAGGACATCAACTTTTCCTTTGTTCATTTCTTATTTGTTGTTTTACTCTTTTTCTTTTCTTTATTTTTCATTTTCGTCAGCTTTGCCTGACAGATACTGCAAACGCCATAGATATAGAGTGTATATCCGTCTTTGCGGAAACGCTTCAGACGAGTTTCGTCGATGGCCTTTGAAATCTGGGGGGTCTTCACCTCGGTAACCTTACCACAAACCGTACATATCTGGTGACTGTGGCTCATGTTGTCATAGCAAGCCTCATAGACCGTCGTCCCAAGGAAACGATGCCTAACTACCAGACGGAGCTGAAGAAACAGTTTCAATGTGTTGTAGAGAGTGGCTCTGCTCACAGGGAAGTTGTAGTCGTTGACAAGTCTTTCACTGAGTTCGTCAAGCGTAAAGTGACCGTCTGTTTTATAGATGGCTTTCAGAATGGTATAGCGCTCAGGTGTCTTGCGATGATTGTTCACCTCAAGATAACTATCGAGAATGCGTAACACAGCCTGCCAAACGTCTATTTTTACCATATCAAAGGACTCCCGGGAGAGTAATACCCCAAAAACCGCACAAAGGTACAAACTTTCATGGAGATAAAAGAGATATTATTTATAAAAAATCTAAATGCGCTTGTTTTAATGCGCTTTTAGCCAAGCGCTCATAGACTAATCCAAGTTCCGAAAATCGGTTGACAGCCGCCATTGCTGCTTTTCTCACTGCTATGCTATCGCCTTGAAGCGCGACTACCGCCTGATCAAGAAACTCATTGATGCCCCGCTCATTAGGTTCGCGCTTTGCCATAAAAAGGCGAGCGAGGATGTGAAAGCCACAATATTGACAGAGCATCTTGTCAGAAGCTATCCATGTATAAGCTTTCTCTGGCGCATACGGAAGAAACTGGAAGAGATTGAACACAGCCTGTTCAGCTATCTCCTGCGAAGGAATCTGTTCCATCCAAATATCAATCACCTCAGGCAAGACAATATCTGCCGGCATGATCATCGTCGCCAAGATCTTACACTCGCGAACATCCTCTTTCCATAGGGCAATGGCCAAGTCGTAATTCTTGCCATAGGTCTCAGCCATTTCACGAAGCCTTGGAAAGGTCGCTCCCCAGTTCAGTTTATACTCTAAACCCTTGTCACGCATTGATTTAGCAACCGCTCCATCCATCACCTGACGAAACGATTGCTTAATCTCTTTCACCTGTTCCTTGATATCCATGTCCATCAGATTAGCGTACCATATTCAGAGCTATAGCGAAGCATCTGATGCGAATAACTCTCACTATAGTTTATCTGTATATCACAAACGTCACCGTTTTCGTCGAGAACAGGCAGCATCATCGGATTAATAAAGCCCTTATATGGTGCAAGGTTCAGCTTCTTATAGCGTTCCAACACCTCCTGATGGAGACTCTCGTCTACATTCACAGCATAGGCCTCCACCAACTTTCGTGCTGCTTCATAGTCACCTTCACTCTTAATACGTTGTACTTCTGCCAAGAGTCTGGCAATCAGCAGTCGAAGCTGTTCATAATCACAGATTTCCACGTATGTCTTTCCGTCACGCTTGACAAGCTTGATGGCATCACCGTTTTCATAACACCAATGAGCAATGAGTGCCCGATTGCGCATGTGAGCCTCTTCTATCTGATGGCCTGGTGTGATACGTATCAACTGTGTCATCAGGCCATTCATCATATAGGAATAATACTGAGACTTATAGGCTTCCAAATTAGGTGTCAGGCCCAACTCCACCAACTTCGCATCTGCGATATAATAGAGCCCGAAGAGGTCTGCCCTTGCTTCTTCAATAGTATTGCCATAGGCCTTCAGACCATCCGGATCAACACCAGGCAACAGTTGTCCGCTACCGTGACCAAGACATTCATGCAAATCGGTATGGAGGTCGTCACAAATATCTCCATATCTCTCTATCAGTTGAAGCGTCTGCTCATCGATGACAAACTCTTCTTTGAACCCATTGCCTTTGGCAGCCTTATTATAGGCATCGGTAATATTGCTGATAGTAATGCTCTTGGAACCATAGCGAGCCCGAATCCAGTCCGCATTAGGCAGGTTGATACCGATGGCCGTAGAAGGGTATTCCTCTCCGCCCAGCATCGCCGCACAAATAACGTTCGCTGAGACACCATGCACCACAGCCTTCTTGAAACGGCTGTCTACAGGCGAATGGTCTTCAAACCACTGCGCATTTTTAGAGATGGTCTGGCTACGATGAGTAGCCTCCTTGTCAATATACTCTACAAGCCCCTCCCAAGTACCTTTCAAACCTAACGGATCACCATACACTTCAATGAATCCATTGATAAAGTCAACAGAGGATTCATGCTCACTTACCCATTCAATACAATATTCATTAAATACATTCAAATCTCCTGATTCATAGTATTTTATCAATAGCTGGATATATTTCCTTTGAGCCTCGTTTTCTGCTACCTCTACCGCTTTCTTCAGCCAATAGATGATGTGGCGAATCGCATTGCCATAAAGTCCATCAGCATACCATATCCGTTCTTTGATCTGACCATCTTCTTTCACCAATGTGGAGTTCAGGCCATAGGATACAGGGGCTTCTATACCAGCATCACGCTGCTTCATCCCGCCATAGAAATCCTCTGCCTCCTGCTGCGACACGTCCTCGTAGAAATGACAAGCAGAGGTAAGGACAATGTCCTCTCCATCAGCCTTATTAACACGCTTAGGATAAACTGTCTTATCAAACATTACAGGGAAGAGTTCCTGAATGAACTCTTCTATACTCTCCCCCTCTTTCAAGGGCAATTTACACGGATCAACTTTTCCGAGGGCATCTCGCAAATAATCAGCCGAAAAGCCTGGTTCAAACTTTTCACACCCATAATGATGGTAAATACCACTGGAAAACCAGATGCGCTTCAGATAAGTTTCCAAAGCCCGGAAGTCATCAGTGTCATGAGGGATAGCAGCCTCACAATAAACAACCTCCAACATCTTGCGGATACGGAGGTTATATTTCCCATTTTGATCAAACGTAATGTCTCTTCCGAAAATTGTCGCTTTCGACAAATAGTAAATCAGAATCTTCTGTCGAAGCGACAATTCGTCAAAACCATTCAGACGATATCGCAAAAGCTGTAAATCAGCAAAGCGCTCGTCTTGGTAAACAAATCCCACGATACCGTCCTCCTATTTCTTTGAATTGCCTTTGGCACCCTTTTTCAAAGACGGATGCTGAGCCAAGTGGGTAATGCGGTACTCACGCGGAGTAATACCCATGATTTTGTAGAATGAAGCATAGAACGATTGACGATTGGCAAAGCCCACCATATCACTGACTTCCTCCATACGGAGATCCTGATAACGTTTGTCAACCAAAATAGTCATCGCTTCCTCAATACGATACTTGTTCACAAATGAAGTGTAATTCATATGAAAACGTACATTCACGACAGCGGAGATATAACGGGTGTTTGTACCGAGATCCTCAGCTAATCTCTTAGCAGAATAATCCTTGTCACGGTACTTTTTTTGCATGACAATGATGTTCATAATCTTCTCCTGCATCTCGTCCATCAGCCTAGGGCTCACTAAACCTCTGTAAGCAGCCTCCTTCTCTTTTTTTTCTGTAATGTTATACTTACTCATAATTCTTTAATGGTTAAAGAAACAATTATTTTTGCAAATATACAAAAAAATACATTATAAATACAAGTTTATTTTGTTTTTTTTACAAAAAACCATATTATTTTCGTCATTATTTGCAAAAAAAGGCAACTCTATGACATAATTCGCCATCACTACAAAGTCAGGTCGTACTGACGTTTTAGTGCATCATAGAATCATAAAAAATAAAAAAACGGGTGAAATTGTGTCACTTTTTGCTAAAAACAAGTAGCAAATGGCGGTTTTACGCAGATTTTTTAGTACCTTTGCAACGTAATTCATTATAGAATGGCCAAAAAAATACTTTTCATCAATCAGGAGATAGCTCCTTATGTACCAGACAGCGAGATGTCGCTTTTAGGTAGAGACCTTCCACATTCCATTCAGGAAAATGGGTTTGAAATCCGTACCTTCATGCCCAAATGGGGTAATATCAACGAGCGTCGCGGACAGTTACATGAAGTGATTCGTCTGTCTGGCATGAACTTGATTATTGATGAGACAGACCATCCGCTCATCATTAAAGTTGCCACCATCCAGTCGGTGAAAGTCCAAGTATATTTCATTGACAACGATGATTATTTCAGCAGACGCCAGATGGAGAAAGACGAGACGGGAGAAGACTATCCTGATAATGGGGAGCGGGCCATATTTTTTGCAAGAGGCGTGTTAGAGACAGTGAAGAAGCTCCGTTGGGTGCCCGACATTATCCATTGTCAAGGATGGATGAGTGCCGTCGTACCATTTTATATCAAGACCGCCTATCACGACGAGCCTTCTTTTGCAAACACCAAAGTGGTTACCTCGCTATTTGCCAAGAGTCTCAAGAATGACTTAGGGACAGCGTTCAAGCGCTGTCTGGAATTCCGCGAAGCCACGGCAGAACTCCTGAAGCCCTATAATGACAACTTCGATTTCGACGAACTTGGCAAACTGGCCATTGACTATAGCGACGGTATCGTACAAATAGCCGATAATGTCAACAAGAAGTTGCTGGGTTATGTCAAAGAACAAAATATTCCTTTATTAAAATATTCTAAAGATGACTTCACAGACCATATCATGGAGTTTTATCATACGATTTGCCCCAGTCTGGATAGTAAAGAAGAATAAGAAATAGTCAGAATCATGAAATTCAAATATTGTTTAGCGATTGCTTGTCTTGCAATGGCGATATGTTCTTGCGATGAAGGCACAGACAATGTCGGTATGTCACTTACAAGCAGTAATGACAACATCAATGTCACGGCTCAAGAATATGATGTAATGACAGCATCATACATCCCGGATTCCGTCTATGCCTACAGCAACGAGCTCTATCTGGGACGCGTCACTGACCCAGAGACAAACACCACTGTCAATTGCAGTTTTATGCTACAGTTCAACATGATGGATCAGATCAGCCTACCATCTGACGAAGAGATTCTCTATTCTGATGACAATGTGGTCGAGGCAGACTCCTGCCTTCTCTATCTTTATTTCGACAAAAGCAAGACTTTTGGCGATTCTTTGACCGCCATGAAACTGAGGATTTCAGAACTCGACCATCCTGTTGCAGATGGAGTTCACTATACCAACTTCGATCCTGTAAAAGAAGGCTATATCCGTAAGGGCGGACTATCAGAATCGAGTATGTACACCTATACAGACTTGACCCTCAAGGACAGTATCAGAGCTCTTAGTTCGCATGAGCCGCATGTCACGATACGGCTCAACAAGCCCTACACCGACAAGAATGGTGTGACCTATAACAACTATGGTACCTATATCCTGAATAACTATTATAAGCATCCGGAATATTTCAAAAACTCCTTTGCCTTTATCCATCAGCTCTGCCCGGGGTTCTATATCGAAACCACCGACGGCACAGGACTGATGTCTCATTTCTTTATGGCAAGACTCGGCGTGTATTATAATTATATCAGTGAGGATGATAATGCGCTTTATGCTGCCTATTTTTCCGCCGCTTCCACGCAAGAGGTTCTCCAGACTGTTTCTGTGAAGAATGACAAGGCAGCCCTCAAGAAGCTCATTGACAGTGATAGCGAGTGTACCTATCTGAAATCGCCTGCAGCCGTCTTTACGGAAGTGACATTCCCCATCGATGAGATTAAGTCGGCTCACATGAATGACTCACTGCTCTCCGTATCTATCAGCTTTAACCGCATCAACAATATTGAACCGCTCACGAAGTTTACATTTGAGGCACCCAAGAAAGTGATGCTGATACAGAAAGACAGTCTGAATTCATTCTTCGAGAAGAATCAGAACTACAACAACAAGTATGCTTTCTACTCCACGCTCAGCAAGAACGCCTACAGCTTTTCAAGCAGCAACGATATCAACAATCTGATTGTCAAGATGTATAATGACCGTCTTGAAGGCCTGAAGCACGATCCTAACTGGGTGGAAAATCACCCCAACTGGAACAAGGCGCTCTTAATGCCTATCGATGAGATTACCACAACGACCACATCTTATAGTACCACTACAAGTACCCCAATCGCTCTTATACACCAGATGGGGCTGACTTCCACCAGGATGAAGCGTGGTACGCCTGCTAGTCCGATTAAGCTGCGCGTCATCTATGCTAAATTTAACAAGTGATGGCAGACGGATATCTCGAAAAGCATCATGAAGACTATGAGGCCCGTAAAGTTTCATGGCTTCGTAAGAAAAAACATCTGCCCAAGACGGCCAGACGGCAATTAGAGCGACCCGATGACGAGTCGCTCTAATTCTTTTATCCTATAATCTTGAATTTAGCAAACTTCAGCAGAAGTTGTTTCGTGCCCGTGTTGCGGAACTCTACGGTTGCCTTAGTATTCTCGCCAGAGCCTTCTATCTTGAGCACCCTGCCGATGCCAAAGCGCTGATGCTCTATCTGACAGCCTTCATGTAAATCGCTGGCACTGGAGTCGGAAGCCATCGGACGCGGGGCTACTGCCTGATGCAGGCGCTTGAAATTCGGACCGAAGGGGTCTGCCGGTTTCTCAGGCTGACGGGGAGCAACGGCTCTCGGCTTAGGATCGGCCTTGAATTGCGTGGCCACAGGCCGGGGGTTCTGCATCCACTCTGGCGATTCACTTTCGTAGCCGCCACGGTGAGAACTGTAGCCGCCTGTGTTACCTGTTCCGTAGGCTCCGCCGTCATAGCGGTTATATGCCTTCCTACCTGACGAGCCGAACAGGCTTCCCCCACCCGACTCACTATGCACATCCAGCAGTTCGGGGTCTATATCCCGTATAAACCGAGAAGGCGTATCGAATTCCATCCTGCCATAGCGGAAACGGTTCTGGGCGCACGTCAGGATGCAATGCTTCTCTGCACGAGTGATGGCTACATATAAGAGTCGGCGCTCCTCTTCCAGTTCCCGCATAGAATTGGTACACATCGGACTTGGGAAGATATTCTCTTCGAGACCCACGACAAACACTGTCGGGAACTCCAGTCCTTTAGCTGAGTGAATGGTCATCAGCACCACCTTATCATTAGAATCACCTTCATTACTGTCAAGGTCCGTCAAGAGTGCCACTTCCTGTAGGAAATCAGGCAGATAGACCTGTTCACCCATATCCTCCTCACGACGGCTCTCTACGAAGTCCTGCATGCCACTCAGGAATTCCTCGAGATTCTCCTGTCGTGAAATATCCTCAGGATTACGCCCGCTATAGATATCCTTACTGATACCTGAATTCATAATGATATCGTGGCCAAGCGTATAGGCATCCTCTGTGTTTACACGCCCTATCCACCCCTCTATCAGTTCACGGAAAGCCTGTATCTTCATCAGCGTAGCCTTGCTGACATCCATCGGGAAAAGCACAGGCTCTTTGATGACTTGCCAGAGACTGACGCCATATGTCTGTGCCGTCTGTGTGATCTTGCCAACCGTCGTATCGCCAATGCCTCGGGCAGGATAGTTGACGATGCGCTTAAAGGCCTCCTCATCGTCGGGATTGGCTATCAGGCGGAAATAGGCTATCACATCCTTAATTTCCTTGCGCTGGTAGAAGCTCAGTCCGCCATAGATACGATACGGAATATTATCCTTGCGCATCTGCTCCTCGAAGCTGCGGCTCTGGGCGTTCGTACGATACAGGATGGCAAAGTCACTCCAGTCGCAGTGATCCTCCCTCCGCAACCGTTTGATGTCCTGCGTCACAATCATAGCCTCTTCCCTGTCGCTATAGGCCGGTTTCAGCTGCAGCTTCTCACCGTGCTCATTCTTTGAAAACACATTCTTTGGTATCTGCCGCTCGTTGCGCCTGATGAGCGAGTTCGCCGCCTGTACAATCAGCTGCGTCGAACGGTAGTTCTGCTCCAGCTTAAAGAGTTTTACATCTTGATATTCGTTCTGAAAGTTGAGGATATTATCTATATTTGCTCCTCTGAAGCTATAGATGCTTTGAGCATCATCCCCAACAACACATACTCTTTGTATATCTTTAGTTATCAAAGTAACAATAGCCTGTTGAACAGAATTTGTATCCTGATACTCATCTACAAGTACATATTGGAATCTATTTGCATATTTCTTTCTTGTGTTTTCATAGTTCGCAAATAATAGATATGTATTAACAAGCAAATCATCGAAATCCATCGCATTTGCCTGCCTGCATCTCTGTGCATACCTTATATATATATTAGATATGGCTGGCCGTTTTTGCGTAGCATCGTCAGCAGCCCACGCACTATTAGCATATTGATCTGGCAATAGAAGATGATTTTTTGCCATTGATATTCTATCTGCAATTGATGAAGCCTTATATACTTTATCATCTAGGCCCATCTCTTTGATAATCGTTTTCACCAACGAACGAGCATCACTCTGATCGTATATAGTAAAATTGGACAAATAGCCTATTTTGTTGGCTTCTGCACGTAAAATATGAGAAAAAACAGAATGGAATGTACCCATATTCAAATACTTTGCTTGTTCCATTCCTACTAACTTACCGATTCGCTCTTTCATTTCACGAGCAGCCTTGTTTGTAAAAGTCAGAGCTAAAATATTCCAAGGCCTTAGTCCCAATTGTAACAAAGCTGCAATCTTATAGGTCAAAACCCTTGTCTTTCCAGAACCCGCACCTGCAATCACTAATGACGGCCCATCACAATACTTTACTGCTTCTTGTTGGGATTCATTCAATTGCGATAGAAGTTCTTCTGTAATACTTCCTGATAGTTCTTTCTTTGATATTGTCCATGACTCTAGGTCGAGTTCAGATAATATTTCATCATTCATTGTTCGAATAAATTGTTTATAGAATTATAGTCCTATAAGCGCGACCATTGCCTTCTGTAAAGCCTCTACTTGTTCAAAATATGGCATGATTTCCTCTTCTGTGGCATCGTATTTGTCATCATAGTCACCAGATTGACGGAGTTCGTAGAGACGAGAAATCAATCGCCCATAAGAAGCATCGAGCTTACCAGAAAGAATAAAGTCCTGACCAATTTTATGAATCATACCTGCATGTCTTCTCGGATTTTCACCTTCACTCAACAATAATGCCTGGCACATATGAAAAACAGAATAGTACAGACGATTTCCCGTCAAATTCCAATGCCCTAGTTTGGCATTGTCTCGGGCTTGGGAGCCAAAGAGTATTACTTTGGCACCTTTTGGTAGAACCGTATTAGCTACCTGACGGATTGCAAATATGATATTGTCCTTACTCATTCTCCTACGTTTATTATAATGATGGTGCAAAGATACGAAAAAAAGTGAAACATAGCAAAGATTTGCAACACATTTTTTGATATTCGCCCGTTAATTCAAATACTTT
>Ga0247608_10006153_pt1 | contig 12715 bp, 11 predicted proteins | sample 176DNAGHGlowgp2_FD_193490 | JGI IMG/M metagenome (GOLD analysis project Ga0247608, IMG submission 193490) | Sheep rumen microbial communities from Palmerston North, Manawatu-Wanganui, New Zealand - 1766 DNA GHGlow gp2 | ecosystem: Host-associated > Mammals > Digestive system > Stomach > Rumen ... | reverse complement strand
CCCACCTGAGCGCCATACTCGTTGCGCACCGCGGCGATGGTGCCCAGCAGCTGCTTGAAGATGTTGACGTTAAAGCCGCCGCACAAGCCGTCGTCGCTACCAAACACCACCAGGGCCACGCGCTGCACGTCGCGCTGGGCGATGAGCGGCGAGTCAAACTGCTGGTCGGTTACCAGCAGGTGGCTGATGACGTGTTGCACCATGTGGCGGTAGGGCGACAGGCGTTGCAGCTGGCCGGTTGCCTTGCGCATCTTGGACGACGAGATCATCTTCATGGCACTCGTCGTCTTCTGGGTCGAGGCTACCGAGCCTATTCGCGTCTTTAGTTCTCTTAATGTTGACATCTTGCGAACTTAATGTGATTGCAGAATATTAACTGACGGTGGCGGTGTACTTGGCAGCAACCTTGGCAGCTGCGTCTTTGAGCTTGGCCATCACGTCGTCGTCAATCTTGCCGCTGCGCAGCACGTCGAGGACGTCCTTCTGGTGCTTGCCGCGCAGGTAATGGATGAACAATTTCTCAAACTCGGCTACCTTGTCCAGGGGCACATCGCGCAACAGGCCGTTCACACCGCAATAGATGATGGCAACCTGTTCCTCGACCAGCATGGGCGTGTACTGGGGCTGAACGAGCAGGCGCTCGTTTTTGCGGCCCGTGTCGATGGTGCGGGCGGTAACGGGGTCGATGTCGCCACCAAACTTGGTGAAGGCCTCGAGCTCACGGTACTGTGCCTGGGCAATCTTGAGCGTACCAGCCACTTTCTTCATGCACTTGATCTGGGCGTTACCACCCACACGCGATACCGAGATACCCACGTTCACGGCGGGACGGATACCCGAGTTGAACAGGGCCGACTCAAGATAAATCTGACCGTCGGTAATCGAAATCACGTTGGTGGGGATATAGGCGCTCACGTCGCCGGCCTGGGTCTCGATGATGGGAAGTGCCGTCAACGAGCCACCGCCCTTGACGATGGGCTTGAGGGGCTCGGGCAGGTCGTTCATCACGCTGGCCACGGCCTGGTTCTCGTTGATCTTGGCGGCGCGTTCCAGCAAGCGGCTGTGCAGGTAGAAGATGTCGCCAGGATAAGCCTCGCGGCCCGAGGGGCGCTTGAGGATCAGCGAGATCTCACGGTAGGCGACAGCGTGCTTCGACAAGTCGTCATAGATGACCAGGGCGTCACGGCCGGTGTCGCGGAAGTACTCACCGATGGCGGCACCCGCAAACGGGGCATAGTAGCGCATCGAAGCCGAGTCGGCAGCGGTGGCGGCCACAACGATGGTGTAGGGCAGGGCGCCGCTCTCCTCGAGCTTGTTGACCAGGGCGGCCACGGTCGATGCCTTCTGGCCGATGGCAACATAGATGCAATATACCGGCTTGCCGGCCTCGTAGCCTGCACGCTGGTTGATGATGGTGTCCACCGCGATGGCGGTCTTGCCGATCTGGCGGTCACCGATGATGAGCTCACGCTGGCCGCGGCCGATGGGAATCATCGAGTCGATGGCCTTGAGGCCCGTCTGCAACGGCTGGTTCACCGGCTGACGGAAGATAACGCCGGGAGCCTTGCGCTCCAGCGGCAGGCGCAGCTTCTCGCCCTCGATGGGTCCCTTGCCGTCGATGGGCTTGGCCAGAACGTTGATCACGCGGCCCAGCAGACCCTCGCCCACCTCGATGGAGGCGATCTCGCCGGTGCGGCGCACCTTCATGTTCTCGGTCACGGTGTCCACCTCGTCAAGCAGGATGATACCCACGTCGCTCTCCTCGAGGTTCATGGCAACGCCGGTCACGCCGTTCTCGAAGCGCACGAGCTCGTTGGCCTCCACGTTGTGCAGGCCATAGGCATGAGCCACACCGTCGCCCACCTCCAGGACGGTGCCTTCTTCTTCAAAGGCGACCTGACGCTTGGCGATGTCATCGACGAGCTGCTGTTTCAGTATATCAGATATTTCACTGGGATTAATCATCGTGTTGTTTATTTCTTTTGCAGTTGTAATCGCAATTCGTTCAATTCTCTCTTTACCGACGCGTCAAGCACCAGTCCGTTGATAACCACGGTGAACCCGCCTATCAACTCGGGGTTGATGACCTGCTCGATCTCGAGGGTCATCGCGCCCAGGCGCTTCTTCACGATGTCGATAATGGCATTGACCTCGGCCTCGGGCATGGGGGCTGCCGTAGTGATCACCACGTGGGCTATCTCATGGGCCTCACGGTAGAGGTCGACGTAGGCGAGGGAAATCTTCTGCAGATACTCGGCGCGGTTGTTGCGCACGCACAGCAGCAGGAACTTGTCCAGCGAGCTGCCGGGCTTGCCGCCAACGAGCTTGAGCATGTAGGCACCCTTTTCCTCGTCAGAGATTTCGGGGTTGAGCACGGCGCGCTTGAGCTCGTCGATGGCGGTGTAGCGGAAACTGAGCGTCTTCAACAGCTCATAGATCTCCTGTGCGTCACCGTTCTCGACGGCGTACTTGTACAGCGCTTTAGCGTATCGGCGTGGAATCAGTCCGTCACTCATATCGCGTTAGTTTTTAGCCTCAACCTCACTCAGATATTGGTCGACAAGCGCGCGCTGGGCATCGTCGTTGGCGATGTTGCGGCGAATCACCTTCTCGGCAATCTGCAGAGCCAGGTCTCCCACCTGGGTGCGCAGCTGCTTCTCGGCCTCCTTGCGTGCCTGCTCGAGCGACACCTGAGCGGCCTCGGTCACCTTCTTGGCTTCGTCGGCAGCCTCGCTGTGGGCCTTCTCGATGAGCTCGTTGCGCATCTTGGCAGCCTCACGCAGTATGTCGGCCTGCTCGTTGCGGGCTTCAGCAATCAACTTGTCCGCCTCGGCCTTGGCATTGTCCAGATGCGACTTGGCCTCCTGTGCATAGGCCACTCCCTTGTCGATCAAGTCGGCACGTTCCTCCATGCTCTTGATGATGAAGGGCCATGCCCACTTGGCAAGGATGCCAAACAGGCACAGGAATGCGATGAACATCCAGAACGCCAGGCCAAATTCAGGCTTGAAAAGTTCCATCTGGTAAACCGGTTAAGGGTGGATTACTTGATGAAGATGGCAAGGATGCAGACGATGAGTGCGAAGAATGCAACACCCTCGATCAGAGCGGCGATAACAATCATGTTGCTGCGGATGTCACCCGTTGACTCGGGCTGGCGGGCGATGGCCTCCATTGCCGAGCCACCGATTCTACCAATACCGATACCTGCTGCGATAGCTGCGATACCTGCTCCAATTGCTGCGCCAAGGTTGGCCATAGCCTCTAATAAAATCATTCCTAACATAGTCGTAAAGTTTTTTTAGTTTGTTATTGTTATGTTTTTAAAATTCTGTTGTTAATGTTACCATGTTGTCAAGTCTGTGCAGGCGTCACTCCGCGTGTTCGTGGACATGAGCCATCGAGATGAACATGGTGGAAAGGATGGTGAACACATAAGCCTGGATGAAGCTCACCAGTACATCGAGCAAGAGCATGAACAGTGACAGCGCTACCGAGAGCGGGGTCATTGCTCCACCCACTGCCGTGCCAAACATGCTGCCAAAGATGAAGATCAACAGCATGAACACGATCACCACCATGTGGCCACCCATCATGTTCGCAAACAGACGAATCATCAGGGCGATGGGCTTGGTGAAGATGCCAAACAGCTCAATGACCTGCATCAGGGGCACGGGGCACTTGAGCGCGGTGGGAACATCGGGCCAGAACATCTCTTTCCAGTAGTGCTTGGTGCCCGTCAGGTTGGTCACCAGGAAGGTGATCACCGCCAGCACGGCCGTCACGGCAAGGTTGCCCGTCAGGTTGGCACCACCGGGGAAGATGACGATCAAGCCCAGCAGGTTCATCGTCAGGATAAAAAAGAATACCGTCAGCAGGTAGGGACCGTATTTTGGGGCCTCCTTACCCATGATGGGGCGGATGGTGTCGGTATAGACAAAGTCCACCACCAGCTCCAGGGCTGCGGTAAAGCGGCGCGGTGCCTTCATTCCGTTCTTCTTGTACCAGTTGCGCACCTTGAAGACCATGATCAGCACCAGCAGGGCGGCAATGAAGATGCCGGCCACATTCTTGGTGATGGACAGGTCCAGCGGGCGGTACTGGCTGCCGTCGGGCAGGATCTGGACCACCTTGTTGTTGTAGTCTCCGCCCTTGGCAATCTGGAATCCGTTATACTGTGCACCGCCCTCGAGGTTGCTCGACATGAAGGCATGCCATGAGCCGTCCTGGGCGCGCACGATGATGGGTAACGGGATGCGCTTACTATGGTTGAACGGCACCTCCCAGCCATAGGCATCGCCCAGGTGCTCAAATATGATCTCCTGGGGGTCCACCTCGGTCTCGGCACCGCTGTGGGCGCGATGGGCTGCCGTGTCGGCATATCCCATGGCCATGAGGGCGATGATGACGACCGCGATGATTGCTGTGATTGCTTTCTTCATAGTGTTGCGTTAATACAGGCAAACCGACACCACATTATCTTTAACATCGGCCACACCGCCGTGAATCTCACGCTCCACGGTGTTGCCATCGGCCATGTAGCTCATGCGGCCGGCCTTCAGGGCGGCGATGAGCGCGGCATGGTTCTTGAGCACCTGGAACTGGCCCATGACGCCGGGAAGCGTCACCTGCTCGACAGTGCCTTCAAACTCGATTTGTTCAGCCGATATGATTTTGAGTGTCATGTTTATTATAAATAATGTATAGACTGATAAATGCGATATTAGCTCTGTTCGAGCAGCTTCTTGCCCTTGGCGATGGCCTCGTCGATGGTACCTACGCTCAAGAATGCCTGCTCGGGCAGGTCGTCCACCTCACCGTCGAGGATCATCTTGAAGCCGCGGATGGTCTCGGCCAGCGGAACCATCACACCGGGCAGGCCGGTGAACTGCTCAGCCACAAAGAACGGCTGCGACAGGAAGCGCTGGGCACGGCGGGCACGCGAAACGACAAGCTTGTCCTCGTCGCTCAGCTCCTCAACACCCAGGATGGCGATGATGTCCTGAAGCTCATTATACTTCTGCAACAGGTGGATCACGCGCTGAGCCACATCGTAGTGCTCCTCACCGATGATGTTCGGGTCCATGATGCGCGAGGTTGATGCCAGCGGGTCAACGGCGGGGTAGATACCCAGCTCGGCGATTTTGCGGCTCAACACGCAGGTCGCATCCAGGAAGTTGAAGGTCGTGGCGGGTGCGGGGTCGGTCAAGTCATCGGCAGGCACATACACGGCCTGTACCGAGGTGATCGAGCCGGTCTTGGTCGAGGTGATGCGCTCCTGCAGCTTACCCATCTCACTGGCCAGCGTGGGCTGGTAACCTACTGCCGAGGGCATGCGGCCCAGCAGTGCCGATACCTCACTACCTGCCTGGGTGAAACGGAAGATGTTGTCCATAAACAGCAGGATGTCCTTACCGCCGCCGTCCTGATCACGGAACTGCTCGGCCACCGTCAGTCCTGACAGGGCCACGCGCAGACGTGCGCCGGGAGGCTCGTTCATCTGGCCAAACACGAGGGTGGCCTGTGAGCCCTGGACGGCCTTCATGTCGACGTCCTTGAGGTTCCACTCGCCCTTCTCGAGGCCTTCCTTGAACTTGTCACCGTAGTTGATAACGCCGCTCTCGATCATTTCACGCAGCAGGTCGTTACCCTCACGGGTGCGCTCTCCTACACCGGTGAACACCGAGAAACCGTTGTGACCGTGTGCGATGTTGTGAATCAGCTCCATGATGAGCACCGTCTTGCCCACACCAGCACCGCCAAACAGACCGATCTTACCACCCTTGCTGAAGGGCTCGATCAGGTCGATGACCTTGATACCGGTGTACAGGATCTCCTGCGAGATGGACAGGTCGCTGAAGGGGGGAGCGGGCTGATGGATTGCTCGGCGTGCACCTTCCTGCAGGGGCTGCAGGTGGTCGATGCTCTGACCGATTACGTTGAGCAGGCGACCCTTGATCTGGTCACCGGTGGGCACGCTGATGGGGCGGCCAAGCGACTTGACGCGGGCACCGCGTTTCAGACCGTCGGTGCTGTCCATAGCCACACAGCGCACGGTATTTTCACCCACGTGCTGCTCTACCTCCAGAATGAGTTCACTGCCATCGGGACGCTGTACCGACAACGCTGTGTAGATGGGGGGACGCGATGCGCCCTCATCCTCGAACGCGATATCGACAACGGGCCCGATGACCTGGGTTATTTTTCCATAATTTTCAGCCATAATGTGATAATAGACTTAATTATAATTGTTAGTGTTGATTATCAGATTGTTCAGGCGCCAAAGTACCAACCCTGGGTCACGATGATGGCCATCACTACCAGGTTCACCAGGCCGATGGGCATCAGGTAACGCCACTCCAGAGCCAGCATCTGGTCGATGCGCACGCGGGGGAACGACCAGCGGATCCAGAAGAAGATGAACGTGATGAAGAAGGCCTTGCCCAGGAACCAAACCACGCTGGGGATATAGTCCATGATGGTGTTGAAGCCTTCCCAGCCGGGGAAGTGCAGCGGCATCCAGCCACCCAGGAAGAGCAGCGTGGCAATGCCCGACACGATAAACAGGTTCAGGTACTCGGCCAGATAGAAGAAGCCGAAGTGGATACCCGAGTACTCGGTGTGGTAACCGGCGGTCAGCTCGTGCTCGGCCTCGGGGAGGTCAAACGGGCCGCGGTTGTTCTCGGCATTGGCGGCGATCATATATATAATGAAGGCGAGGATGGCAGGCAGGTGGCCCTTGAACAGGAACCAGCCGTCGGCCTGAGCCTCGACGATGCCCGTGATCGACATGGTGCCGGCCAGGCACACGATCGTCAGGATCGAGATGCCGCACGACAGCTCGTAGCTGATCATCTGGGCACCACTGCGCATAGCGCCAATCAGGGTGTACTTGCTGTTACTTGCCCAACCGGCGAGCAGGATACCCAGCACGCCGATCGACGACACGGCGACAATGAAGAACACGCCGATGTTCATGTCAACGATCTGCAGGCCCTTGCCCCAAGGCAGGCAGGCAAACGTCAGCATCGAGGCAATCAGCACCAGATAGGGAGCCAACTTGAAGAGGAACTTGTCGGTGCTCCACAGGGTGATCAACTCCTTCTGGAGAATCTTGATCACGTCGGCAAACACCTGGAGCAAGCCCCACTTACCCACGCGCATCGGGCCCAGGCGGCACTGAATCCAACCGCAGACCTTGCGCTCGTAGAAGATGTAGAACATGGCGATGAGCGAGTAAGCGACCAGCAGGCCCACGGCCACCAGCACACACTCGATTGTCGTGGTGAGCCAACCCGGCATCACGCTGTTGAGCAGGTCATCCAACCATTTCGTGACTATTCCAAAGTCAAACATATCTCTTAATCTTTTCTTTAGTGGTTTTGTTCTTGCAAATTAACTCTCATCGGTCGATATCGGGGATAACGAAGTCGAGCGACGCCGTGATGGTGATCAGGTCGGCGATCATGTTGTCGCGGCACGTCAGGTCAACCACGCCAATCAGGTTGAAGCACGGCGACTGGAAGTGCACGCGCACGGGCTTGGTGCCACCGTCACTCTCGATATACACGCCGAAGGCGCCACGGCTGGCCTCTACCTGCTGGTACCAGTGGCCGGCGGGCAGCTTCATCACCTTGGGCACCTTGGGAGCGCAGTACTCGCCCTGGATGCCCTCGGCCTCGAGCTTGTCACAGGCCTGGCGCAGGATCTTGATGCACTGCTCCATCTCCTTCATGCGCACCATGTAGCGGTCCATCGAGTCGCCGTTCTCATAGACGACCTCGTCAAAGTCAAACTCGTTGTAGAGCGAGTAGGGATTGGTCTTGCGCACGTCACAGTGCCAACCGCTGGCGCGGCCCGAGGGGCCGGTGATGGCATAGTCGATGGCGTCCTGCTTGCTCAGGGTACCCACGCCGGTCATGCGGTTCACGGCGATGACGTTGCCGGTGAAGAGCTTGTGGTACTCGTGGAGGTTCTTCTCGATGACGTCACAGGCGTGGCGCACATCTTTTATAAAGTCCTCATGCACGTCGGCCACCACACCGCCGATGCAGCTATAGCTCATCGACATGCGGGCACCGCAGGTGCGGTCAAAGATGTCATAGATCAACTCCCTCTCGCGGAAGCCGTAGAAGAAGGCCGTCGTCGCACCCTGGTCCATGGTCAAGCAACCATAGCTCAGCAAGTGGGACGACAAGCGCATCAGCTCGTCCATCATCAGGCGGATGAGCTCGGCACGGCGGGGAACTTCCAGTCCCAGCGCCTTCTCGACACACATGCACATGCAGTGGCGGTTGATGTGGGCTGCCATGTAGTCCATACGCTCGGTGTACAGGAGCATCTGGGGATAGGTCAGGTCTTCACACAACTTCTCGATGCCGCGGTGGATGTAGCCGCTGACGACGTCGATCTTCTTGATGATCTCACCGTCGAGGCTGGCGCGGTAACGCATCACACCGTGGGTGGACGGGTGCTGCGGGCCCACGTTGACAACATACTCGTCGTCCTCAAACACCTTGCCATCTATCTTCTTGACCTTGCCGTTCTCGTCCTCGACCCAGCGGCAGGTGTAGTCCTCGTTGGTCTCGTCGTCGAGACGCAGGGGGTTGCTTGCGGGGTCATAGTCCTTGCGCAGGGGGTAACCCACCCAGTCGGTGCGCAGGAACATGCGGCGCATGTCGGGATGGCCGATGAACACGATGCCATAGAAGTCATACACCTCGCGCTCCTGGAAGTTGGCCACGGGCCACAGGTCCACTACCGAGTGCAGGCGGGGATTCTCGCGGTCGGCGGTAGCCACCTTGACGTGGAGCAGCTCATGGGTGCTCGTGTTGGTCAGGTAGTAAACACAGCCGAGCGCTTCGGTCCAATCCATGCCCACGACGGCGCTCAGCACGTCATAGTGCAACTGGGTCTTCAAGGCGCGTGCCAGGTCGTGCCACTGTGCGTCATCGACGGTTACCAGCGGAAACTCGCCGGTGGTGTCCACCTGAGCCTGGGGGCACAACTGTGTGATTTTGTTTTCTATATCTGCCATATTTTAATGGATTTTGTCGGGTTAATTATTTGGCTTCCTCCTGGAGGGCCTGGCCGTCATACTTGAGTTCGAGTTTCTCCTTGCGGTTCACGCCGCCAAAGTACTTCTGCACCTTGATCTTGCGCTGCAGCTGCATCAGGGCATAGAAGAAGGCCTCGGGACGCGGGGGACAGCCGGGCAGATAGACGTCAACGGGGATGATCTCGTCAACGCCCTTGACCACGCAGTAGCTGTTCTTGAACGGGCCGCCGCTCACGGTGCACGAGCCGCAGGCGATAACATACTTGGGCTCGGCCATCTGCTCATACAGGCGCTTCAGCGCGGGAGCCATGCGGTAGTTGATGGTACCCTGGCACATGATGTAGTCGGCCTGACGGGGACTGTTGCGGGCCACCTCAAAGCCGTAGCGGGCCATGTCGTAGCGGGCAGCGCCCAGGCACATGAACTCGATAGCGCAGCAGCTGGTGCCGAAGCACAGCGGCCACAACGAGTTGCTCACGCCCCAGTTCATCAGCTGGTCCAGCTTGCCAACGACGATGTTGGTGCCGCCGGCGCGCAGCTGCTCGACCAGACTGTCGATATACTCGTTGTCCTTGAAGTCCTCATGCTTCATCGACTTGATTTTCACTTCCATCTCAACGCTCCTTTCTTCCAGGCATAAGCCAGACCTAAAACGAGAATAACAAGGAAAGTACCCACGGCAAGCAATGCCTGGCTGCCGATGCTCTTGCAGATGGTTGCCCACGGGAACAGGAATACCGTCTCCACGTCAAACATCAGGAACAGGATGGCAAACAGGTAATAACCCACGTGATACTGGGCCATAGAATCACCACGAGTGGGAATACCGCACTCATAGGGCTCGCCTTTCTTCTTTGTGTAGCTACGCGGGCCAATGAGCCACGCGATCACCAAGGCACCGACTACAAGCAACACACCAGTCAAGGCCGCTGTGATGGCGAGAGTCGTGCTTTGTACTCCGAAAATTGAAAAATCCATAAAAGATGTTTTAGTATTTGTTGAGTTTAATTTTTGGCAGGTTAATATGTGTAAATTGCACTAAATGGCCTATTGCCCAATAACTTACGGGAAAGTTCCGCACGAGATTGTTGCAATAAAGCCCTAAAATGCGGTGCAAATTTACGCAATATTTATTGAATAAGCAATCTTTTCGATGGCTAAATTTCGTACTTGTCAACAAGTCAACTTACAAATTGCAAGCAATGGCGGGTGCTGGTTTGGCGGCGGTTTTTCTCGTGGAAAACGCCGTGTGATAAAAAATGAACGTTCATCGCTGTTTTTGTTAAGAATTATTTGGTGTGAGTGGCGTAAAGGTTGTAATTTTGTAGGTGGATAAACTGTGTATTATGTTATCTGACTTTTTCAGAATCGCTGAAAGTGCAATAGCTGGATATAACCGTTTTTTTACAAGTGTTTTTAATATTTCATTTATGAGAAAAATTATGAGAAAGGCTTTATTACTTTTGACGCTAGCCATGCTGTTACCCGTGGCCATGTCTGCCCAACTGCTGGGCACAGGAAACATTGAGTTGCAACGCGCTCCTTATTCGCTCAAGGGCTTCAAGCCCCACAGCACCCGCCTGATGGCTCCATCACGGGTCGACCTGGGCGATAACCAGATGATTCTGGGTCACTACGACTCCGATGCCCTTAGCACCGATGGTCTGGGCATTACCGGCCTGCCCGGCACGGTAACCCTGGGCACGATCCTCACGGCCGATGAGCTTGCTCCCTTCCAGGGTGGCAAGATCGTGAAGTTCAGGGTGGGCCTCGCGGCGGCCACCACCGTGTCGCGCGTGTTTGTCATACCCGTTAGTGCCAGCGGCACCATCGGCACCGCTACCCAATGGACTTGCAGCGTGAACGCGGCCGGCTGGAACGAGATTGAGCTGGCTACCCCCTATGAGATCAACACCGGCCAGGGTGAGGGGCTGATGATCGGTTTTGATTACCGTCAGACCAGCAGCAACTATCCCATCTCGGCCGTCATGGAGGGCGACATCCATACTACTTACCTTTATTACCAGAATTCCTGGCAGGATGTGGGTCTGGCCGACTACGGCAACCTGAGTGTCCAGTGTATTGTTGAGAGCGAGTTCTTCCCCGAGTATCTGATCGGCGTGAGCGAGCTGTTCATCCCGAGTTACGTCAAGCTGGGCGAGGACACCTATTTCCTCTACTCGTCACGCAACCTGGGTGTCGCCGGCAATGTGCCCGCGGGCAGTGTTACCTATGATGTGCTCATCGACGGCGAGGTGGTGAGCACGATGACCAACTCCCGTGACCTGACACGCAGCGCGCAGGACTTTGAAGGTTCGCTTTCCACGACAGGCTTGGCCGTGGGCAAGCATACGTTGACAATCAGGGTCAACTCGCTCAACGGTGAGCCCGTCGAGACGCCCCTGTCGGCATCGATCACATTCACCGTCTATGAGAATGGCTTTGCCCACCAGATGCACCTGCTGGAGCAGTTCACCTCGACCTACTGCACCTGGTGTCCGCTGGGCATCGGCATGATCCAGAAACTAATGGAATTGCGTGACGATATCGCGTGGGTAGGCATTCACGGTAACATGAGCGGCACCGACCCGATGAGGACCCTGCAGTGCGACTCCATCATGCTCTATCAGGGCAGTAACAGCTATCCTTCGGGCTCGTTTGACCGCAGTGTGGGATGGGACTCCCAGACCGCGATTGTCACTGGGCTGGGCTTCTATGAGGAGTACCATAGCGAGGTGGCTGCCGAGCTGAGTTCGTTCTACGATTATCTGGCCGAGGCGCCCGCCTTTGCCACGGTGAACATCAACAGCACCTATGATGCCGATACCCGTGAGGCCGTGATCACCGTCAGCGGTGACTTGACCCCTGACTTTGACCAGATGCTGGGCGCCGACAGCAAGCTCACCGTCTATATCACCGAGGACGGCATCGTGGCCCGTCAGCTCAACCAGGGCACTTGGGTAAGCGACTTCGTTCACAATGGCGTGATGCGCAGGGCTTTGCCTTCGGTATTCGGTGGCAACCTGAACCGTAACGGCGACACCTACGAGAACGTGTACACTTACACCATTCCCGCCTCCTGGAAGCCTGAGAACCTCAATGTGGTGGCCTTCATCAGCCGTCCGCTGGCCAATGGCGCTACCGGCGTTTACACCGACATGTTTGTCAACCAGGTGAACAAGCGCAAGTTAGGCGAGTATGATGAGCCCGAGACTCTGCGTGGCGACGTCAATCTCGATGGCAGTGTCAACATCAGCGACGTGACCGACCTGATCGACTATCTGCTGGCTGGCGGCGAAATTCCCGCAAGTGCTGATGTCGATCTCGATAACAGTGTCAACATCAGCGATGTAACCACATTGATCGACTATCTGCTCTCAGGCGTCTGGAACGACTGAGCGGTTCGACAGAGACATCTTTGAAACCATTCATCGCGGGGTGTGTCATCACATGATGGCGCACCCTGTTGCATGAAGTGGCGGAATTAACTCCTGTCAATCGTTGTAAGAGATTGATAACAAAAAACTTAGTGGCTTTGCGGCTTTGCGTGAGTTGAAGTCGCTGAATGGCTGTTTTTGCTCTTTAGGTAGTGAATAATCATTAAAACAAGGGTAAGATGGCGGTTATGTGGAAAAATGTTTGTACCTTTGCGCGATT